>Ga0126342_10008127_pt1 | contig 18772 bp, 19 predicted proteins | sample Cyp1metagenome_FD_92528 | JGI IMG/M metagenome (GOLD analysis project Ga0126342, IMG submission 92528) | Coral microbial communities from Lord Howe Island, Old Settlement Bay, Australia - Cyphastrea 1 metagenome | ecosystem: Host-associated > Invertebrates > Cnidaria > Coral ...
CCTCCCCGGAGCCCACGGATGCGCCGGAGGCCACCACGACGAACCTCGAGGGTTTCGGCGACGGCGGCGACGAGGGACCCCCGGATGCCGCCTGCCACAGCGGCCTGGCCTTCGGTGACTTGGGCGGAAGGGGAGAGGTGGAGGCCATGGCGGTCATGGGTTGAAGGCAGCAACTCCTAGGGATTTGACATGATTAGACCCCAAGAAATGTGATTCTCCATGGGATTCTCCATGGGATTTAAATATACAGTTGATCTAAGTTTAAGGTGACTTGGAACAAAGTTGGGACATGAAGGGGTTTTCATGTCATATCCAATGATCTATCATCATTTTCCGTAGTTGAATTGCCATTTTGCTCGCTCCATTCATGGGCAAAGAATGATCCAATGGGTTAATGCCACGGTTAATATATGGTTAACCATTTGAATCGGGATTTCATGGGAATAAAACGGGAATATCAAGGCTTCTTGGAAAATGTCGGGAAAACCCACAATAAAAATAGGGCTGATGGTCCTATTCCCCATGAATATAGTTGGAGGATCAGCCTTTGAAGAAATCCACAGGGATCGGGACCCTTCAGAATTCCAGAGAGTTTTGGGTTTATAAACGGAATTGTAAGTTGTTTATACAGCTTTGGTAACACTTTGGATAAACATGGTCAGCCATTGATATTCTCAGAGTCTATTATCAGCCAGAACGTTTATAATTGTTTATAATGGTTGATATCTTCTTAATTAGTCATTTGGAGGTTTCCTAAAATAGGGGTACCCCCAAATCATTCATTTTAATAGGATTTTCCATTATAAACCATTAACCATCCATTTTGGGTACCTCCATTTGTGGAACCCCCCATTTGTATTCAAGCGTTGTTGAGCATTTTCCTGGAAGCAGTGGAAGCCTCACAAGGACGGATCTCGATCCAACTAGAGGCATAAGATTGCGCCAGGGTATCGGCGCTAAGAATTCGCCGATGGTTTAGATTCGCGCTGTATTTGATTGGATACACCATGGTATATATATATACATATGAAACTGTATATACATGCATACGTACATACATACATACATACATGCATGCATGCATACATACATACATACATTCTATACACTTACGCATACATGTAACATAACAAAAAACAACATAACAAAACACACCATAACATTCCATTACCATATACCATTTAAAATGACCATTACCATGGAAACATCACCATACAGTTCCCTATTAAGAGATGGCCACAAATTGAGGAGAAATCCTAATTTTTCGACACCCAGGCCATATGGATATATATATATATGGTTAATAAGGGAAATCATCCCCTTTTATGGCCGCAAGATTCAGGTTAGTGAAATATTGCAATTTACCCACACATATATATATATATATACTGTGAAACTTGGATGAGGCTTTGTCAAGCCCATTGCCAGGAAAACAAACGAAGGGTTCCGGAGTCTCCGCTACTCACTGCACGCAGATGGGGGCTGACTGTGTATGCAACACCCTGGTCCCAGAAACGGGGCCGCCATTTTGGAAGACTTTCCTTCTTCCGGAAATATTGCGGCCCCGTTTTTGGGGCCGGTTTTTGGCACCATTTTTGGGACCACGAAAGAGCAAACAGGAGCTGCTCACGGCCCGGATTTCGTCCATTTGCTGGCGCCAGCCTTCCTTCTGCAATGCAAGCCGCCATGGACACACACATCCGTATAATACTGTGGTTAATTGTTGGCTAGTGAAAAATCCCATGACATCCCCATCATCCCATCAATTCCGAAATTTTCATGGTGAAATAAATCCAGGTTGATTACTTTGGGGGGATGACTCCCATGATGCCTCCAATTGAACAGACCAGGATTGATTAATCCGTAAAAAATATTTCTTGAATTTGGCATCCTAGAGGGATTCCGGGGTTATAACATTAGATCATATTGAATCTCATGAAATCTTCATGAATCCGCATGACATCTCCATGAAGTCCCATGAAAAATACCAGGAAATTCCATGAAAAATCCCCATAGATCGTCTCGAGCAGCCATCGCAGCCAGGTGTGCTTGCAACCTTGGTCGGACTGATGTGACCTTGAACCGATTTTGGTCGGAAGGTACCTTGGGCTACAAACTGCTGGGTAGCTATGGACCAATAATTGCTATCATCACTGAGATCTATTTTATCGATTTTGGCGATTATTTTTGTTGTGTTTTTTTTTGCTGTTCTGACTATTCTTGTTGTTAAAGATAAGTCGCAACTTGTGGTGAACCAATGTTATAATGGTTGACAATGGGGATACAAACAACAACACGTAACATGTAGTGATATGAATGTATACCATTAGGTAAATTCTTGTATATGTTATAATATCATGGATACAAATTATGATACTAAACTACAATGAGTGTGTAGTCAATCCGGATACCCATGGAATGAAATCATAAATTATGCAGCGAAATTGCTGGCAGAGGTCATGATGGACGAAAATGGGGAATCGTTCCAAAAATGGGAGAACTTTCTGATTTGGGATACATCTGGGTAAATTATAACGACCTCACTACGACCTCACTACGACCTCACTGGAATCATGGTTAATAAGGGAAATCATCCCCAAATGGCCTTAATTCAAGTTAGTGAATTATGCTAATTTACCCAGATACATAGTTTGACCAGATATCTCGGTAGACCAACTGGATGGCTAATCAGCTAATCTTTGGCTCAGGACATCAATCGGATTGGGAAACCAAAAATTTTTGGGGCTTTCTTACCCTCAGTTCGCCATGGTATAGATTGCCCATAGAAATAGAGGATTTTCCCAGCTATAAACCTCCATTTATAAAGGATTTTCCATGGCTATGTTAAATAACCAGATGATATTTGGACCTGAAAACAGCATGGGTCATTCCTCACGGGAAACCAAAGGTGGGGTATTCTATGTAAAAAGACAACCATTTCTCCGTAAGCACAAACATCAAGCATGGGGACTCGATCAAAATGGGCCTCGTGGTGAAGACGGGGTACACATGATGTTGCAGGGGTAAGTTTTGAAACATTTCCATAGAGTTTTTTTTAACCGATATTCCGCGATTCATTGACTTTTCAAGGGGTATTCGACACAACCCTCACAAACTTTCAATTTCGGTCCCCCAAAAAAATCGGGATACGGGATATATAATGATGTTCGTCTGATTCGCATCCTTTTAGTGGCCTGCCCAGGGAAGTAGGAAGTGGGGCTTCATACAACATCCATGCTGCTGTTTGCCTCGTGAACGAAGTGGATCTACAACACAACAACACAACAACACAAATCGTATACAATAGCTGGTTGGTGGTTTGGCACATGAATGGATTATGACTTTCCAGAAACAGTTGGGAATGGAAAATCATCCCAACTGTTACTCACTCAGATTTTTCAGAGGGCTAGGGTGAAAAACCACCAGCCAGTGAAACCGGGGCTGTACTGAGCGTACCGGCGGTGAATCCGCCGGAACTGTCCACATTCTATCTACTCCAGGATGACTATGCTGCATATTGTATTAGTTATTGTACATGGTCTATATACAGATATGATCAGATATGTATAATATATTATAATATGTATGTGTATATATATATATATACACAGAGGATATGTTGGTGATCATGCCAGATTTCATCAATCCATTTGTTGAGTAGGAAGCCAGGGATGTCAGGGCTTTTAGGCAACCTCTTTTTTCCCCGAGGCAAAACGATACGAACTTCGGTGATTTTTGAAGCTCCGTAGACTGCGCTTTTCAGCACCGCAGATAGAACGCTTTCGACGGCAGGACACCGTAGACCTCCGTATAGACCCAACGTGGAATCAGAAGCCAACGTGGAGCTGCAAGGGGACCAGCACAATGTGGATCTCAGTCGATTTCAAAGATTTTTTTCATCACGACTTTTCCATCAGATTGTATTTACCCTCTGGTAAAGTAACAAAAAACTATGGAAAATCACAATTTTTAGTGGGAAAATCAACTATTTTGACATAACCAGAGGGTATAATGTCTGGATGATTTCTGCTTGGACGAAGACTCTTATCATTCAGATATTCTTCAAATCTAGGATTACATAGCGGCGCCAATATACTATTTTCAATAATCCATAGCACTTCCAATCGCAAACTAAATGCCCTGATATCCAAACTTTTACGGGATAAAACATTCGTCAAGTTTGGGAGTCCAAAATTTTTACCAATAGTGAATTGCCAATCTCAGTGGATCAAACTCTAAAAGACATGCGCAAGACATTGTCCCGCGAGAGTTCGGAACGTTGCCATGCCACATAGGGTGGACCTACAGTCGAGGTGGCTCAATCATCCCGGTCAACTTTTTATCAAAGAATGAGCGGTTTCTTACATGGTTTAACCTCTGGTAAACATAGAAACAACATCAAACAACTATGGAACATCACCATGCTATTAATGGGTAAATCCACTATAAATCACCATTTTCTACGGAAAATCCACACTTTTTCATGGGTAATTCCCCCATAACTGGGCAATTTTCAATCGCAAGGTGCAAGAGTTTTTTGTCGACGGTGAACATCTTGGATTTCACAGTAGAATCACTGTGTTACCCATGATTTCTATGGTGGTTTCCTGAAATCGGGGTAGCCCCATGGCATGTGGAGGTTTTCGAAGTCATGGGGCTATTCCCAAATCCATTTATATCATTTATCAATTTATTTTTATCGGATTTCCATGTATTTTCTTCCACCCATAACTCAGCGTAACTCAGGGGTACCCCGACCAACACGACTTGGAAGACATCACGACTATTCACGACCAACGATTTGGATGATGATGAAATGGGTGTTATGATATGATATGTTCTGTTCTAATACGTTATGTTGTGTTATGTTATGGTTTGTAATTAAATGTTATAATATATATATATACACATCTATGTGATGTAATGCAATGTAATGCAATGTAATGCAATGTAATGCAATGCAATGCAATGCAATGCAATGCAATGCAATGCAATGTAATGCAATGTAATGCAATGTAATGCAATGTAATGCAATGTAATGCAATGTAGCTTAATGCAAGGTGACGTAACGCAATGGATGCACACACACATATATATAATATATATATAATATATATAATATATATAATATATATAATATATATAATATATAATATATAATATATATATATATATATTATATATATATTATATATATTATATATATTATATATATTATATATTATATATATATATATTATAATATATAATATATATATAATATAATATAATATAATATAATACAATATAACATAACATAACATAATGTAACATAACATAATATAATATAATATAATATCATATGATATCATATAATATAATGTATATATATATTATTATTATTATTATTATTAATGATAATAATAATGATATATATATAGATATACATATCTATTACACACACACATTCTATATATGTTTATTTCATTTCTTGCCAGTCTTGGGCGATGTTTTGGGTTCCAGTTTTTCAGCAAACCGGATGGGATCTGGCAAAAAAGCTGATGTTTGAGCCGGCTTTTTCCTTGATGATTACTTTCCGCTGCTGAACTGTGTCCCCGTATTGTTTGAATTTGTTGCTCCAATGGGGGTTCACCATGGTTCAACTGAAAAAGCAATCTGACCATGGGAATAGTATCAGACCATATCAGAGCAAAAAAAATGGATCGGAGATCTCCAAAGTGGTTTCAACAGCACATGACTGAGTTAGAGTTTTACCTTCAATTCTCCCAAGTTACGCGTTATCAATGGATTGGTTTAAGGGAAAAGCTTAACCGGAAAACGTGGTTTTTACATCTTTTTACCATCAAAAAACGAAGGGTGAATTCGGTTAGAATTCTCCCATGATCCAATCTCTGTTTTTTGGATATTGGTAGATGATGGTTCATATTTTCATGGAATTACTACCCTCTGGTAAACTGTTACATAACTATGGAAAGATCCAAATCACCATTTTTAATGGGAAAATCCACTATTTCGACTGGGTCATTTTCAATAGCTATTTTGACATAACCAGAGGGTAATGGGATATTTCGTGGGATTACCGACCACATCATCCAATTCTCTGTTCGAGATTGCTGGCGACGGGATCACAGGCCGCGCATCTGCAGGAACCGATCTAAAACCCACGCGACGAGATACATAGGGATGGGACTTTCAACTGCCTGCAATCCCAAGAATTCCCAAGACAAGTGGACCGAATTATATCAAATGGTTTTTTCAACCATAGTTAATCCATTAAAAAAAACATAGTTATCTACCATAGTTATGCAAATATCTACCATATTTCTAGTTCAACTATTCGAATTAGGTGAAGGTGAATCCAAAAATCAATGATTCCTGCAAAGAAAAAGATATGGCCGCAGGTTCAGTGTTTTCTTCAACCCAACCCTGCAAGGACTACGAAGGTTTCTGGCTGACGACTGGCTGGTGGTTTGTTGGTTGCCTGTATGGAGACGTCGAAACCGATGAAATTGCCATATGACTGGGAGAATAACCATCCAGCTATACCAGCTATACCAGCTATGACTTGTTGGGTACCTGATGTACTCTTTTTAGCCATCCCCAAATGAGCCATTAAGGATACCCGGATCCCATCTCATAAAAAACTGGTTGGCTGGTTTCCCTACTAGGTATCAAAATCCCCATTAAACCAGTACGTGGCCATTTTAAGTCAAGGGCGACTCTGCCATCAAAGGGTTCAAAAAAAGTGAGCCGGCCGGAAGTAGCCTTTGGCAATTAAACACCACAACGGAAAATCCCAATTTATAGATGATTTCCCATTGAAATACCCACTTGGTTCGAGGATCAGCGAATGTTTGATGACACCCGAGAGGTCCCCCAGCTACTAGGAAGTCCAAGGGGGGCAAAACTAGATGATGCTTCCTGTACACGCTGTTTCCCATGGCGAAGTCACATCGGAGTGCTAACATGGGCGAACCATGGGGATTGAAAAATAGGGCTTTTCCTATGACAGTCACGATAATTTCATGGTGGTTTCCAAGCGTCAGTTTTTTCCCAAGACATATCCATTGATATGGCTAGGAAATTCATGGGTCTCATTTTGGATGATTTGGGGGTACCACCATTTTAGGAAACTTCCATATTAGGTACTCCTCTATACTCCAAGAGGAGTACCTGTACATTTCCATAATTGCATGATTCTTTTTAGATGAATTTCCTACCACAGTTCCCATTGCCATGGTTTTTTCGTATCCACTTTGGGACGTTGCGTAACACTGACACGTTTGGGATCCATACCGTCGGATTGGTTCAAGGGAAAATTTATGGGTGATCCCCCCCATATTTCATGACAAAAACACCATGGGTTTCCGGTGAAGTATGTCCCTAAAACCAATCCGATGATACCCATCGAAAAGGGGTTTCCATAAATGAGGGTACCCCAAAATAGATGATTTTGAATGGACAATCCTATTCAAGTGGAGGATTTGGGAATACTGCCCATTTCAGAAACCCCCATATTACAATATCAGACATCTAACCTTGATGCCTCAACCACCAGCCAGAAGGATCTTTTTGGACCGTCTCACTAGCTGTAAAATTCGCTCGTTTCTGTGACATGAACGAAGTTTCGGTCGAGAACCATGGTCATCAACCCTCAACCCTTTGAGCAATGAAAAAAGGTGCGCGATGTTTTCCGGTCTTTTTTTGGGGTATCCTTTGGTGCCTGGAAAATCCTGCAAAATTGAGATGTGGATTTTCCATTGTGGCGTTCGACTCCCGGCATATGTTGTTTTACCTGGGACATTTGAAATCACTGTTGCGATTTCACCCATACGAGAAAAACACAGTTGATGTTTCGATCCTACTCAGATTTTGGAAGCTAACTTACTGTTTGCCATCCAGATATTAAGCTTGTGGCATCCAAGCTTGTATCACCACTGAGAGGATGACTCAGCAAGAGTAAGTGGAGAACCCTTAACAGTAAGTTGCCATGCCACGTGCGTCGCCATAAGTCATACCGGCTGCCGCGTGCACATCCGAGCCCCGGCTCCTGTGTCCTGCTCGCCCGAAGATCACTAGCTGCCATGGCCCTGAAATCGCTGTTGATCTTGTGCCAGCTGGGGTTGGTCGTGTCGCTCGCACCAGGAGCTGCCAGACGGGGACGGGCCAGACTAGGGGGGAACCATAGCGATTCTCCGCAGTGATATGGGGCCCCTGGGGCAGCATCCGTAGAACACCGAATCCACTGAGTTCGGTTTAGTGCGCCCATAAGACAAGTGGAGACTTCTTGCCACAAGAAAAACATGCTTTATTGGCGGACAGCTGACAATTCTTAGCATGGAACTATTGGAACTTACATGAAGTTTTCACCTCCGGTGCCATCAGCTCCATGCCGCGGGCCGGGAAATCCCCGAACACGGACAGCTCCCAGCCGTAAAGCTTCGACCCGTTCGGAGGTTCGGATGTGTTTTTTGGGGTCTGAAAGTATGGCACACTTATTCCATATACCAAAGTCTGTGCCTTTTTTGAAATCGCGTCCGAAAATTTCCAAATGGCTAGAACTTGGGGCATACCATTTCTGGACAAAGCCACAATTCTATTGTTGCATAATGTTGCTATATCCCATTCTTTCTATTAAATTCCCATGGTCAGATTCACACTTGTTTTTTGTTTGTAAAACGCACCATTTCTGAACCCATTTTGGCTTCAACATATCCCAAAGTCGGCAAGGAGACTGCGCCTTCGTCGGTATCTATGGGGACCAGGTGTCTTTCGGGGGTTGAGCATTAATTTTGGGTTTAAGCATGTTTAACTAACATATTTGGGTTAACATGGTCATTGACCTACTAATCTGCATAAGCATGAAACATTGGGATTTTATGGTAATGGGAATATCCTGAGATTAAAAATTGTGATTTTCCATAGCTATGTTGAATTTCCAGACGGTATATCATCGGAACACATTCTCCGAATAAATGAGACCAGCTCATCAAAATACGTTTAGTTTTGATCTGTCATGTCAACCCCAGATGAACACCTTGTTTTTTTTTGAGAGTGGCAGGTTGTCAGAGTGCGATTTTTCCATCATTTTTTATCATGTTCTGTTTTTTTTTGGGGTACCCTAGAAAGTGACCCCAGTTCCTATTGGACATGCACCCACTGTGAAAATTTTCGGGCCAACATCAATCCCTGCGGCAAAAAACCACTGGAATGAACCCATCAAACCCGATGGGCCATGGCCAGAGGGATACATCCCAAAGTCCGCCATTCTTCTTGGTCAAGTCCGTCTGAATCACCGTAGAAAATCACGTGAAAAATCCCAGAAAAATCCCAGGAAAAGTCCTTATGAACTACCATGAAACTAACATTCAACAAACTACCAGAAGGTCTATTCCAGGTAAAATGCTCAAATATTTACTTGGTGTCTCATCCCAGGGATCCTAAGTAGGTGAGTTCACCCGAGTTATTTCCGTGGATGGGTCCTCTACTTCTCTGAAAAAACCGGGGTGAACTAAGCTACTTAGGATTGGTAGTTTGCCACCAATGCTCAATGATAGGGGCATATTACTTAACTTACTATCCAAAATATGTGGATGGGTCGACCCTGTAACCCTAGGGGTCACATCCCCCAAAGGATCCACAGCCATATCAATTTCATCCAGCCGGGAATCCCATTCGCAGAGCGAAGAAAAACTTCAACAACCTCTCCGAAGTCAAAAGTGAGCAGTTAGGAACATCACCATTTAATAGCGAGGATTTTTTCAGCTATAAATCTCTATATAGTTCGGGGGTTTCCCAGCGGCCACGCTTGATGACGCCTTTTTGGCAACCTCCTGAAATTTCACCCTTGGGAAGCCATGGCATAATGTCAACCCCGGATTTTCCTAAACCCCGTTTACGGCTGTTTAATTGGGAGGCTACCATAAAAACGTATCAGATGAAATGACTACTGGAGGAGTACTTTCCTCGACCAGGGTTGAAAAACCAGGGTTGACATTGATGATGATCTACCTCTTGAAATGGCTAAAACCAAACGGGGGTTTTCCGGTTCGCAAACGGTCAAATTACTCGTAGCAGGTTAGGTATACCATTCGCCCGAGTTCTTCTTCCTTTTTTTTCGCCACTCTGGGAAGACTGGGATGACCTGCCTGGCAGGATGACTTTGCAGTCGTCTTGATGGAAGATGCCGATGGCGAGGTTCTGTCTTTGACAGAGGAGTACCCCACCAACGATCACTTCAAGGTGGGTTTTTGGCGGTGACGCCACGGATGGTTTTTACGGGCAAAAAAGTGTTTTTGAGTCCAGTTATATAGATGGAATATCCGCACTTCTATATGAGACTATATGGGTTATATATATATGGCATATATGGATCATACACCACTTACTAAGTGGGATGCGCATCCAAGTACTCATTGGTTACTTAACATACATATATGTGCCATTGTCAAAACTTGGGTGAATTGCTCAGTTCGGAAAGTGGCACTGTCATGCACAGTGACGGAAAATCAATTGGTAGATGATCATTTTAGCTTGGAAATGGTCATTTTTAGATCACACCTGGTGCAATAGACCATTTTTTTTCACCTGTCTCGAGGATGTTATTGCCAGATGATGATTTTAACCTCAAACTTTTTCGTCGTCGAATTTCGCGTTTGCGATGGAACATCTTCAATAAGAACTGTAAATCAGCGAAGTATTTCTGGGCCATGGCTTTCAGTTTGCTATGCAGGAAATGACCCGAGTTTTTTTTTTTCGGGTTTGCTACACTTATAAGTTGGTTTATAAACCCAATTACACATGTATATGTATATGTATGTATATTAGTTTGTTATATCTACCATAGACCATAGTTTACCAAATTATGTGCGTCAACTTCGTCAACTAAATCCCACAAAAAATCCCATTGAAATATTACCATTTTTGCTGGGTCAAATCACTCATTCCTATGGTTTCACCCCCAAGAAACCAGAATGATGAGTTTAGTAGGGAATTTCCACATCATTGGGACTTTTTTTAGGAGGTGTTTTTTCTATTAGGGGATAGGATTCACCATACCAAAAACCATGGGGTTTCTGTTGATTTTTCAATTTTTCAAGCAAGGTCAGCAAGTCGGTGGTGGCCAAGAAGCACATTAGTGATGCCAAGAGGGGAGCTGCTCCTTGACGCATGGGACGCGCTCGGTCTAGGTCCGATAGGCCGATAGGTCTGGAGATCCAAAAGACCTAAGTTCAAAACCCCTGTTGGTTGATGAAAACCATGGGAAAACCATGGGAAAACGATAGGAAAATGGTGATTTAACCAGCAAAAATGGAGTTCACCAAGTGGGTTAAACATGGTTAAACTGGATGGGTAGAAAGAAATCCTGAATCGTCTTTTGGTATGGGATGATCATGGATGATCTACGTTCACCAGCTAAGAATTTAGGTCATTTTTTGTGTATCTGAGCAGTGGTCAAAAGCCCTGTTGGTTGAGGATTCATGTGGGTAAACCAATGTCATTTTTTACCACCCATGACTTGGAATGGTTAGTTTATACCAGCAACAAAAAGATGATGATTTTTCCGGGGCATGGTTAAGTAAACATGGCAGCCAGTTTTAGCCACATCAAAAAGGGGATTGTACTAACCCATTTTTTTGGGGGGATTTTAGTCAGCCAAAAAGGTCCCATCCCGTTTCCCACCTCACTGGAATGATGGAATGATGGGACTTGGAGAGAAAAAGTCCATATCGACACTTACGCAGAGCTATCTATTTATATATTTGTTTGATCCTATCGAATTCTGGTTCTGATTCGGATTTTAATTCTTTCTTAATCTAATGTTGTCTAATCATGTGGATTTCTTTTTCTAGATTTATCCAGTTCGATACTTCTGTCGATCTGTCCAAAGTAGATCATTCTGCTGTTTATCTGTCTATTTATCCATCTAATTTACTCTACTCTACTCTACTCTACTTCATCTAAATCTAATCCAGTCTAAATCTAAATTTAACCATATCTAAATCTAAATCTAGTCTAAATCTAATCTAGATCTAGAGCTAAATCGACATCTACACCCAATCCAATCTAATTTAATCCATCTATCTATGCATGCATACCTGGAACCCAAATGAGCTCTGTTTTGGCTGGTTTACCCTGCAACTGTGAGAGTTTGATCTTTCAACAGAAGGGTCATTTGGGTATATTTGGCTTCCAGGTATATTATCTGTATATACATGTCTGGGTATATAAATTTGATCACGACCTCACTGTTCTCCCGAGCCCTGGAATCATGGTTTATTTTGGGGAAATCATCCCCTTTTATGGCTGCAAGATTCAGGTTAGTGAAATATTATAACTATAGTATTCATGGGGTTTATAAGCCAACAAACATAACTGGGGGGCACCATCCTGTACCATTTGTGGAGGTTTTTGTTTCACAGTTGGGGTTCCTAGGGTGAAATAGTGCAGACTTGTATTGCGAGCCACACGTGGGATAGACTGTGGCAATCCTCACGGGCTGAAACATCACTCATTTCATATCGCTAGATGGTTTTAAACTATCAAAGTGGGGACGTTCTGATGCTAGGATATGCTAGCTTGATTCTATTCTCATGATTTTTGTATATTTTTGTCCTCCCATCTTCATGCTCTTGGTAAAATCACGGTAAATTCCGAAAAAACTGGTGGTCACACCCCGAATTGGTCGAATTGCTGGTGGTTAAATCCAGATGTTCCACCAGCATTTCCAAGCAATTTCCTCTGGGTTGGTGACCGGATTCTTGCGGAAATGGAGGTTTCCTAAGTCATAGGGTGTGGCCCCAAATCCAAATTAGACCATGACTTGGTATTGAAACAAACATGTTGATCCCAGTCGGCATTGACGCCATCGCTCAGCCGACAGGTGTTGAAGAAGGCCGACTTCGAGGCTGACTCAGCGCCTTTTGGCTGGAACTTGGTGGCTCACTTGCCACGAATCCGAAGATATATAGATATATTCATTGGATTGGTTTAAGGGAAAATCTACAGGAAACCATGGTTTTTACCATAAAGATCATGGGGCTTTCCTGTAAATTTTCCCTTAAACCAATCCAATGATATATCGTCTTAAACCGTGGGTTTTTATGGCTAAAATCCACGTAAAATTCACGAGGTGAATCCACTAGATCACTACTGGATCACTATCTGGGATGAAGCGCTAAGTCGCTAAGCAGCACATATATTTTTTTTGGGATGGAGATATGAAGGACAAATGGGAATGGGTACGGAATTTCAACGCCCAACAGTTGGGATATCCAGAAAAAGTTCACTGAAACTTCCAAGCGATTTGCCTCCTGAGGTGACAACTTCCAACTTCTTACCATCTGGTAACATACAAAAAACAATGGAACATCACCATGCTATTAATGGGTAAATCTACTATCAGTGGCAATTTTCAATAGTTATGTTAAGAGTATGGGGAGTGAAGGAAGCAAAAATGGAGACATGCAAAAATAAGATGATGATCCCAATTTTGAAACGAACCACCTCAAAATGATAGGCAACCAAATTTCATTCAGTTCATTAAAACCCCCTTGCTAGTGGAGGCCGCCAACCAACTTTGTTGGTTGATGATGGTTGGTGTACAATAATCATCATAATCATCATAATCATCATCACCAACATATGAGATTATGGTTGGTTGCTATTATGGTAAATCATCAATCTCATCGACGCCGGGTGATTTTTGGTCACCCTCAACTGGACTGGTTACCTGGTTGGGTCGGATTCGATTTTTTAAGAGACCCAGCCATCGGTGAAGGGATGGGAGTCACGAAAAAAACCCGTGGACAAGAACTCTACCCTCTGGTGAACTAACATAGCAATGGAAAATCACCATTTTGAATGGGAAAATCCACTATAAATGGCCATTTTCAATTGCTATGTTAGTTCACCAGAGGGTAAACAGAAACAGTATTGCACGTTACTGCTGGTTGGTGGTTTCATGGTTTACTTTTTTTTTTGCAGCATATGACTGGTTTCATGGTTTACTATTGACAAAAATCTTTGTGAACCACATTTTATCCCCTTCACACTAAAATTTCAGAAAACCACATCGAATCGAAAACTATTGACTAATGGAACTGATGGAACTAAACTTTCATTTCCTATTGACTAAAATATTTGTGAACCACATATTTTGTCCTCTTTTCGGGGGTTAAAAGAAACTCATGGAACTGCTGTGGTTGTCGTCCCATGAGTTCCTGGAAATCCGATGAAAGCCGTTGTTTCTGATGTGTCTGGAATGGTTCCATCATAAAGAAACGACATCTGACACATCTGGAAAAAAAAAAGTGTGTGGATTAAATGATGATAAAGAAGTTTTCATCATTTTGACATATGGGGCTTTTCCTAAAATGGAAGGACCGCAAAGTCACCATCGCCTTCAATCCTAAGTCATGGTTTAATTTTGGATGATTTTCAGGGTGCCCCCATGACTTAGGACACCTCCATATGATCATAAGTAAAGCTCTAAGTGGCTTATCCCATCTACAAACGGATGAACTATGGTCATTGACCCCTTATGAAATGGGATAACTATGGATAACTATGGTCATTACCCTCTGGTAAACTAACATACCTATGGAAAATCACTATTTTTAATGGGTAAATCAACTATTTCGACTGGGCCATTTTCAAGTTCGCAAACTGTTAGTTTACCAGGCCGGGTAGTCCCTCTATTCTCCGCCCAAACAGCTCACCCCCCGACGCCGAGGTCCTTTGTGGCTCCCACCGCTTTGACCGTCTTCACGGGAAGCCAGGAGGCGCCTACGCCGCTGTGCAGCATCAACTTGGAAGCCAAGCAAGGTGCGGTGCGGCGCTGGATGAAAACGGATCAACATGTAGGACTTAAAAACAAAAAAACAAATTGGGATTTTATAGCTGGTTGGTGCTTTGGAACATGAATTTTATGACTTTCCATTCAGTTGGGAATTTCATCATCCCAACTGACTTTAACTCCATCATTTTTCAGAGGGGTAAGTTGAAACCACCCACCAGATAGGCTTTCACGATGTTTCAAGGAGATTTTGCAGGGAGTGGATGATACAAAAAGGCTTCAAAAAGGGGATTTTGCAGTGGATTTTCAGCATGAAACATGGGGGAGTCCACCGTTCTCCAGGAAACGTCGCTCGCAAGCTGAGCGAGGAGGCGGGGTGGGTTTGGTGTGTCCACACGGTTTGGGGATCTTACGTTGATCATACTATGATCATACATGATCCTCCCACTCCCCCACTCCCCCACACTGTTTGGGGTCTCTTGCCGGATTGCCGGGATATTTTTTTCCCGCAAGAATCTGGACGTCTGGACATTTGGGGCAAAAGCTGAAGAGTTTTCAGGTGAATGTTAGGAAACATGATTGAAATTCGCCTGTTCAGTGGACACGGCCCCAAGTTGCACATGATTTTCCAAACTGCATTTGGGTTTACTTGAACATGTTGGGAAACCCAGATTCCATCCAATGGTGAATCATCTTCCCTCGTTTCCCCATCAAGATTAGCTGCATAGTTTGCTATTCAGGCTCCCTGTGTTCAGGTGTTGGCCATTTCCCCGTCTAGAGTCTAGATTTGATGAATCCTTTTGCCTCCCCAAAGCATCCACTTGGGAATCCATATCTTGGACAAAACCAGAGGGGATAGGTCAACAGTGTCAACAGCTACAGCTATTCATATGAGGCTTTCCATAAATGGGGGTACCCCTATATAAATCATCCATTTTAGATTGGGAATTTCCATTATATATAAACCATCCAGCGACAAAAGGGGTACCCCCATGTATGGAACCCCCCCATATATTTGGGGGAATGTGAAACATCCAGCTATTAGGGGTACCATCTGGGTGCCAGGCTGCTAAGACTCGCCACCTATGAACGGTCCATGGTCTGACTTTGGCTGATCAAGTTGTCGTTTCGATAAAGGGGGTCACAATTCCTCTGAACTCTCCATGGACATGGATGACATATAGTTGGTTCATGTTGCTGAACATTTCATGTAAGATTCCCCGTCTGGTTGGTGGTTTGGAACATGAATTTTATGACTTTCCATATATTGGGAAGAATCATCCCAACTGACTTTCATATTTTTCAGAGGGTTGAAACCACCAACCAGCCACATCATTTTATGATTTTATGTTTTCCATTCCTGCTGTTGCCTAAACCACCACAAATTCACCCGGGATTTACCCACCTTTGGCTGAGAGTAGGTCAGTGTGGTGATGCTCGGCCTGACTGAGACTGCGCAGTATGCGGGCTCCACCAGTGGCAGCAAGGCGCTGGGGGAATACAGGATGGTGCCCCCCCAGTTATAAAATGGTGATTTAATGGTGGTTCAATGGTGATTTAATGGTTAATATGGTGCTCCCAGTTATGTTTGTTGGTTTATAAACCCCATGAACTATAGTTATACCTACCGTAAACATCCGAAAACCATAGAATTCAGCCACTTTTCTTTCAGCCACTTTTCTTAGGCAACTGAACGCTATCCTTTACGGGGGCCCCATCCTCTCGGGAAGATATGGGAAAATCATAGAGAGTTGGGGCCCCCATTGACAAAATTGCGACTTGCTGGTGAACAGCTCACTCCAATTTCACGATGGTTTATGGAACACAAATAACGAACTGGTATGCATGGGGCTTATAAACTAAGAAACATCACTCGGCCCCACATTGCACGAACATCATGGGAACATAATAGGAAATTCCAATACAAGTATCTTGGGCTGATATTTTAAGGGTTTTACCAATGGGAAATCCACTATGACTGGGCATTCGTTTTTTTTTTTAAGTGGGTTCCTTGAGCAAATCCAAGCATAATATGATATAACTAGGGTTTATGTTAGATAGTTACCCTCTGGTAAACTAACATAGCTATGGAAAATCACCATGTTTAATGGGAAATTCCACTATAAATGGTCATTTTCAATAGCTAATTTTGACATAACCAGGCCGGGTAAATATATCGAACTAGTCATATTTTCGGTCGAAAAACACCCCGCAGTTCATTTTCGGAGTATCATCCCGTGGGTGGGCAACAACGGCTTCACTACATCTGGGTGAATTATAACGACCTCACTGTTCTCCCGAGCCCTGGTTCATCATGGTTAGATTGCGGGGAATCATCCCATTTTATGGCCGCAAGATTCAGGTTGGTGAAATATGATAATTTACCCAGAATACATGGACAACCAGACTTAAATTGTTGATCATTTATGTCGAGACATGGGGAATGTTTCCGAAAGTTTCTGAAAAACTTTTCGAGAACCGGGGGGGAAGTGGTCTTCCTGACGCAAGCCTGGAATTCTGCTTCAGATATAGGAAATCATCCCCAGGAAAGGCCATAATTAGGTGACTGAAATATTGTCACCCAATTTGACCCAGATCTTTATTCTCCATGATAGTCCTTTTGTGGGTCAACATCCATTCAGACTGGCGACTGGCGAGCTTGGCTCGGACGGCAGGAAGAGCTGTTGGAGGACATCAGCAACCCAAGCAACTGGCTCCGTGACGCCTCCCGAAACTTGGAAAATGGGTTTGTCTGGAAGCAGAATCGCAGGGATTATCATCATAGTCCATCATATTCCCCGATTCAATAGCAATTCTTGGACAACCCAAACCCTAAGTTTCGCAAATATCTTTGCTGTCCTTTGTTTTGAGAGTCTGGGCGCGGCCCAACCATCTTTTTTTCCATAGGGATATGCCGGGATATGGGTCAAAACCCATGGATCATAAGGAATAAGCCCAAAGAGTATCCCCAACAGCCAGAAACAAAAACAGTTGCCAAACACGCAATGAGTGAAATATGTTTATTGCCCCTCCCTTCTTACTCTAGAGGTCGGGCGTGCAAGGCGCAATCACAGCACAAACACTTTATGAAAAAACGCTTTTCCAAAAGCGTTTGCAATACAGTGGCCAATATTCTCGAAGCTCGTGCGAAGTTTTTTTTTTCTCCCAAAGAACTGCTGTCCGCCTCACTCTTCGCTTCATCTACCTAACATACATCATCCACATCTCTTATGTCCTTTACATCATCTACATCTTCTATACCATCTTCTACACCATCTTCTCTAGGTCTACATCTACATCTACATCTACACCATCATCATATCATCATCATCATCACCATCATCATCATCACCATCATCATCACCTACATCTGCCTCACCTACATTATCTACACCACCTGCACATTTTCCCATCAACTTCATCTATATGACATGCTTTATCTACAACACATGCATTACCTACATCATCATCATCATCGTCGTCGTCGTCGTCATCATCATCATCATCACCATCATCATCATCATCATCATCGTCATCATCTATCTCACCTACACCATCTACATCGCCTACACAATCTTTTTCCATTAGCCTAAATTAACCTCATCTACATGACATACATCATCTACAACGCATACATGACCTACATCATCATCTATATCACTGCATCCCCTACATCACCTACATCTTCAAACTGATCTAACCTTACATCACTTACAACATCATCGTCATCATCTACAACATAGACAACATCACCTACATCAGCTACAGGTGATCAACTTCTAGGAAACTCCTACAAAACTTGAAAAATGCAATTTACACAGGAGTTGACTTGCAGGTGATCCACTTCTACTGGAACTCCTACAAGACTCCTGCCTGCAAGGTCATTTGCACAGAAATTGTTACACAGGAGTTGCTACACAGGAGTTCAGCTAACTTCCAGGTGATCAAATTGTATCTGAACTCCTGCAAAATCAG
>Ga0126342_10008128_pt1 | contig 18772 bp, 25 predicted proteins | sample Cyp1metagenome_FD_92528 | JGI IMG/M metagenome (GOLD analysis project Ga0126342, IMG submission 92528) | Coral microbial communities from Lord Howe Island, Old Settlement Bay, Australia - Cyphastrea 1 metagenome | ecosystem: Host-associated > Invertebrates > Cnidaria > Coral ...
GAAGCAGCGCCTGTTCCCAGGCTGCTCCCTTTGCACATGCAGTGATCGCTGCACTATATGCAATCAAATCCGCTTGCCCCTGAAGCGTCATGAGACATTCCACTGCCCTTTGCCACTGGGATGCTTTGCCAAACTTTTGCAACCTTGCTGTCTGAGACTTTACCTTATCTGGTGCTGCATACTGCAGTCGGCATTGCACAGCGTTGGAGGCAAGGCACATTGGAGCAAAGGGAAAGCTTTCAGCAGCGACAAAATACTTGAGGCTCAAGGACGATTCAAAAAGGGCATCCTGAGTGAAATCTGCACAGACCATCCAAACGTCTCAATGACTTGCACAAATTTGAACTGTCAAGAGGATGACATGCAAGAAATGTATAAAAAGGATTTAGAAATGTCCCAAAAGCCTGCAGCCCGCATTGAGCAAGGGTAGAGCGATCCTCTAGCGGCTGAGGGATCAGGACACCGTCACCTAGAGCATAGATGCTCACATGAATCAAATGAGTCGCTCTCGACAATCATAATGAACCCCTATCCCATTGAAGACGGCTATACCGGCTATACTATCAAGAGTCTGGGTCTGGGTCCATGGTAGAATGCAAAAGTTGCGAGAGGGATACGGTATTAGGAATGGCGCAGGATATTTGCACAACCCAAATGTAGAACAATGCTCCCGGGTCCAAAATGTCCAAATCAGCCAGCATGACATCACTTTTGACTCAGTCCATCAATATCATCGTTGCCCTGAAATTTCTCTTCCCGAGCATTTTTCAAACATCGAATGCAGAACTCAGATCACTGTAGATCACTGACATTTCAGCAAGTTGCCACTTCCGGAGGCGTAGAGCTTTGATGCCTCTAAAGGTGGGAGAGCAGCTATGGCATCATTACCTCATCTCAACACGAACACAAAGCTTTTTCCACCATCTCCGTGGCCGTCTCTGTGGCCATAGGATGCCATAGGGAGATCAGTCATTTGAATCATGAAAGCTGCTGTTCACCGAGATGAGGCCCCTGCCATCGTTGCAAACGTCTGTGAAACGACACCACACTTCCAGTTGTTCAAGCGAGCGCTTCTTGACAGAGAGCACTGTTTCGGAGCGACGAGCCTGGAAGGGAAAGCTGGAACACAGATCGTAGATCTTCTTAGATGATCAAAAACTCAAACAGCAAATCTCGAAACCATTCAAAACCATTCGAAAGTATTGGTACCCCTTAGCTGATGGCCATGTGAAAATCAGACGAGAAACTTCAATGTTGACCTCGCCCAAGTGATGAGTCACCATCCTGAGCTAAGTAAACGAGTCAGTACGAATCAAGGTGCTTTCTGTCGTCACAGCCAGATACATATGACGTGCCAAGCTGCAGAGTGACGATGGGACTAATCCTGGAAGTTGCAAGTGATACACCCAAGTGCTCTCACTGATCGAAATGCAGCTGAAGATGCTGAACATTGCTGCACATATTGATAGTCAAACGGCTTACAGTTTCAGATGCCGGAGCTTTCTCTTAGCAATCTTCGTGCTGGCAAGCTGCATGTCTGTCTCTTCATCCACTGTGGATGGCAGTCGCGGTCCTCAGGGACAACGCTAGCAACCACTAGCATGCAAACGTCTACTGTCGCACCAAAATGTGTCATCACCTTCAATCCAGACTGAAAATGTTGCTGTCATCTGTTGTCAGTGAGCCAGGTGGTTGCGAGCAAATTTCGGAGCAGTTCTGCAATCTTCTCTCTCTCTCTTTTTTGTGACCAAGTCGCTGCTTTCCATTGCCTCATGTGGCACGTCTGCGGCCAGCTGCAGCTCGTCCCCGTTCTCCAGTCCACCTAAAATCTGACTAGCGTGGCCAGAACTCCTCAGAGCTCTGGTCGCTGTGACAGCTCAGAACGCCAGTGACCCAATGACATATCACTTCTTTATTATCACCTTGTCTGGAGCTCAGCACAGCTAATGGCAAATGAAATGAACCCAATTATACAACTCCTTTCACTAGCGAAACCAGAGAAAATGAAAGGGAGAGAGAGAGAGAGAGAGGGAGAGGGAGAAAGAGAGGGAAAAAACACATAAGTCTGCAGTGAAGGCTGTACACTTGGAGTGCTGCAAAGTTGCATTGCCCCAGTCGCTTGCGGTCCTCCAGAAATTCGGGGAGCCGCCCCTCATCAACCTTCCTGCTCAGCCTGTTTGAAGAGTACAACTGTGCAAAGGAGTTGGTCGGAACATCCAGAGCTCCTGTGAGCTGTGAAGCTTTGCTTATGCCGTGGCCTGCAGTTCTTCAGTGGCGGCAGCTCTTCCTGTGATGCAGGCCATGCTTCAAAATACTTGTTGAAAATGGAAACGCTCCCTAGACAGTCTAGACAGCCTAGACATGAAAATTGCCAAAGCTGTCCGTCGATCTTTCTGCTGTCGCCATTCGATCATTCTTTCTCTGAGGCTTGAATGATCTTGAATGGCTTGCTGGCACCTGCTCCCCCAGCTCGTTGCAAAGGCGCGTCCAAACGGAGAGCTGCTCATGTGCCTGCCAGCTTCTGCAGCCAGCTTCGAAGCAACTTTGCTTAAATCGAGAAGATTTGGCGAGCCTTAATCTTCAGGTCCTGCACCTTGTCCCGCCTTGGAAGCGGAAATAGTACGAGTGCATTGCTACATCATGCTACATCATGCATGCTACATCATGCTACATCATGCTACAATGCCACTAGTTCAACAAATAACTCACAAAGCTGAAGGCATGGCGCGCGCATCTCGACAGTGACCATGGCACTGGGATTGTTTGACCTCAAAAGCCCGAACGATTTCATGGGCTATGGACGAACGCAAAATAGCCGGGCGCTTGTGTTTCATCAATCAGGGAAGTGGTGCTGACACCATGACATACTATGACATACTGCAACAAAGTAGAAAACTTGGTCAAAACCCTTGAACTTGACACCAATAAACACTACGGAGCCCCAAGCCGGCATGCAGAACATTTTGGAGGGCGGCATGCGGTGCAATTTGTCTGATGCCCCTGCCGGAGTGGCTCTGCAAGGCAAGGCCCCTGTACAAGTACGGCATCACAGTCTGATGATTGTATATATCAGGCGTTGGCAACCAGAAGAGTGGAAGAAGCTTTGAACAATAGAGAGGCTCACACAGACAAATGGTACAGCCACGTCAATGTGATGACGAAGATTAGTGAAACTTAGTGAAGCTTAGTGAAGCTTAGTGAAGCTTGACTTTGTGAACATCGGGAAGTTGTCTGGAAGCCATATGCCGTGAGACCCTTACAGGTGATGCTCCAAAGCGGGCTGCCTGTGCAGCACAAAGGGCGGAAAATGGTCACAAGAAGGGTTCCGCGGGTCACCCCATTCATTTCGGCCCAGGTCAAAACAAGTCACATCCTCACCAGGTCGACTTAGAGTGTAATCAACCCAGTTTAGCTGCTCTGAGAAGTAGCCCTTTTTGGAGTGAGCAACCTTCAACGTGAGGTTGCACTGTCCGTTATCATTGTTGTACTTGAGCCTCACGTGACCAAGGTGGAAATCATAGGATGCCACAGCAATCTTCCTCTCGAGATGTGATTTGGACTCCTTTCCCCTGCCGAACACACTGGGGCAGGCAATGTCCGAGCTCATGAGAAGAGATAGAGCCATATCCATTGGTGCTGCATCCTGCAAGACCAGTGCGCGTAGCTCTCCATCCTCATTGGGAGGGAACAATCTGATGTAGCGGCGGTAGGAGACCCAAACACAACTTCCCTTGTAGGTCAATGACGAGCCTGGCCGAACCTTGTGAAGATACTGGCACTGACCCACATAGACCCCATCCCATCTTGGGCGATGGAGCCTCAAGTATTGTTCTCTCCAACACTTTTCCAAACAGCGCAGAGACCAAAAGTGGCAGAGCTTCTGAAGTCGAGGTTTCCAAATGTCAACCACCATAGTCACAGGCCGCAGCTCCCTGCAGACCCAGGAGACCTAGGAGCATTCGGCAGTTTTGACAAGAAGGCCAGGACATGTTTACGGCATTCTTTTCATGATTTGTATGGAGAGGTATTCTGAAAGATCAATGTTAACCAGTGAAATGTCCCTGAAAATAGAGTCTGGACAAGATGCTCGTGTCACCACATAGGTGTCACAGAAAAAGAGACCATCTTTCGCCCATGACAACAATGGATTCTCTGCACTAACATCTGAAAACGCCATGGCAGGCGCACAAGCATCCAGCCGGCCGCTGCTGCTGCTTTGCAAAGCTAAGAAGGAACCGCTTGTAATATGTTGGCACTATTGTCCAAATAGACTGTTGCCATTTGGGACAGATAATTCAAGTCAATCCATACTACTGATGAATGTTCTTCAGTTGTTTTGCGGGGTCAGATTCATCTTGTTGTTGATTTCATCCGCACTGTTTGATCCGAGAGAGTTAAAAGAGATCCGCAAAGAGGCGAGCTCCACGACGACCCCGCATGGACGGCCAATGCTGGTCTCCCACATATGTGGAGTCTAGAGCTCACATGTTGCGTCCAAGTAGCTGCGAAACCACCAAGCTGATTTGCGGGTTTGGCACTTGTCCACCAGTATCCTTGGCAGGTTCATGCGCACAAGTCCGGTTCATAGCTGCTGACTTCAAGTGCCATAATGCACGAAGCCATGTCATGGTCAGGCGCTCCTCCTCCTCCTCCTCCCCTGCACCGTTGGCAGGCGATACCTGGCCGTCCACTTGAAGCATTCTCACGAACTTGTTCTGCCTACAAGAAATTGAGTTCAAAAGATTGTGATTCCGCCTAGCCTGCTGCAGTTTCAGCAGATCCTCGGATAAACATGGATAAACTGCAAAAGGCAGTAGCAAACAAATCTGCGTAGCTGCTGCATGGTGCTAATATCTTCTCCAAGGCATTGGCGCATTCCATGGTCCTCATGAGACCGTCCAGCTGCACTAGCACCTGCATGACCACAGGCCAGCTCTAGGCACACATACGAACAAGCTGCAAACCGAAACTATCTATTCGGTATACATAGGATTATATAAACTGTGTGTGTGTGTTCGTTTTGGATTTTATATAGATCATTTCGATCCCCCCTGGGTCCACCCCTTAGGGCTGCACACTTTCCGTTAGCCGTGCCAGCTGTAGTTGAAGCACCTCCAAGACAAGGCAATGCTCCACAATGCACCCTTTCCTCTTGGTCCCTGCTTCTCTCACCTGATTCACCTCACCTGCCATCTTAATCTTTCTTTTGTGTTCCTATCGAAAGCAGAAGCTGCACGCGCATGATCAGGTTTGCTTTTCTCGCACACTCCTTAGCGCTTTGACGAGCACTACTCTCGAACTGTGTTCTGGAGCGTGCACGATAAGGATTCAAGTACATTATATAAATTATTACGGTCAACGATTCAAGTGTTTGCAAGTTTTGGCGCTTGAACCATCTTTCACCCTGCAATTGGACAACTCCTTTGCACGGCTCTGGTCGAAGAAGCTCGAGGGGTCTCATTCCCATAGGAAGCGGCATTGCACGATGCTTGGTGTAGCAAATGATTCACCTCAGCTACTACAGTAGCAGCTACTAGTTGCTGGCAAGAGTGCAACTGCCCAAACTGCACACTTTGAATCAAAATAGAACACGGATTCGAGCCATTTCTAACTTCAAACCATTTCAAGCCACCAAGCGTATCCACATACCAGAACGCGCACTCACCATTGCGTTCCATCGCGTTCCAACTTCGCATCCATCTACTGGAAGCTTCCCCCGAGTCGGAGAAGAGCATCACCAATCATCACCAATCGCTGCGTTGGTTTCCCTTGCAACACTTGTACCAAGCAGGCGTCCACTTGCCCTTCAGCGAGGCATCTCAGAAAGAAGTCTGCAAGTTGCGCGTGGCAAGGGAACTCGTTGCTTCCTGCAATGTGCCTAAGCGCCGGGGTGACACTCAGTGACACTCAGTGACACTCAGTGAGCCTCCAGTTTCGAGTAAAATGAAGAAAATAATAGTTTGTTGAAATTGACGTGCTTGAGCTGAGGCAAAGTCCCAAACAAAAATGGCCGAATCTGTGCTCACAAAGGCCCAGAACCTGTGCTTGCCGTTGAGAATCTCTCTCAGCTGCGCCAAGTGTGATGCAAAATTACGACACACCATGACAAGCAGTCATGGGCAACTGAATTCAATCAAGCTGCAGAACTGAATGTCATCACGTCTGGTAAAATTTGCTCGCTCTGCATGATACCTTCAAAAGTCTTTCGAAAATGAAATCAAGTGTAAAGGACAGAAAGAAACCACTCACTGTCTGATGCCAATGTTAACAAAAAGACCACGTCGAGCATGACAAGTCGCTGAAGGCTTGTATGCCCCGTTGCCAATGTCCTGGCCGAGACAGGCAGACATAAACGCCTTGCATTCTTCCCAGTTGGATTTAACATAATATATGCAACAATCGGGGCAATAAGGGTTTGGACTGCCAGTGGCATAAACTAGTGACAGTTTGGCGGCAGCAGTCCTTCGATCTGAAGACTTGCAAGCAGCGAGTTGTAGCTGATATCACATGGTTGCCTTTGTCTAGACACAAGCGATTGTGTCATGCCGATCATGTCAGTGCAACAACACTGCTTGTGCATCATGCTTCGATATCGTCTGTCCTTTCCAGCTGCCAAGGTGCAAAGCTACAATCAACATACACTGAAGCAGCACGAGGGCCTCGCGACTGCAACGAATGGTTACCAAAGCTTACTCTTACCATCTCTTACCAGCTGGCCGGGATCTTGACTGCTCTTGTGCATCTTTTTGGTTCTTTTTTGTGTAGAGTGATTGCAGCATGCTAGGCCGCCGGCAGGACGCCAGCGGCCAGATTCACAGGCTTTCATCGACACATTGCAGGTAATCGATGTGAATGATAGACTGAAGCCTGCGCTAAGGGGCAGCGCACATGCCCCGCACATACTGTGGCACATGCTGTGGCACATGCTGTGGCACATGCTGTGGCACATGCTGTAACTGTAGCACATGCAATACCAAGTGGAGCTTGCTGCACGCTGTAGCTGTAGGCCTTGCATAAAGTACAGGGCATTCACAACCTGACGCCATTCCAAAGCCTTCCTTAGACAAGCACGGTTCCTTCTTGATCTCAAACCCTGATGCCCAAAGAAAGATGGTTCCAACAAATGCAGATTTTCCTCGCATGAGACAAGTCTCTGGCATGCACCAATGGCTGCGTTGCACCCTATGGTCTGCAAAGTGACGTAGGAAGCAACCATGTGGCCAATCAAAGCCAGAGACTGAGACCATTCCAAGACTTTCTCACAAGCACTCGCAACCTCAGAGCATTTTGTGGCCTCTTTGTATTTGGCATGAGCAAGTCCCTTCCAGCCAAGATGAGCTGGCTTTAGTTCAAGAGATTCAAGCACAAGACTACAAAATTTTTGAAGCCACGTAGCCGCATTGAAAGTGATGCTAGCGCATCGGGCTGCACTTGCTCTCATTCCTCACAAGCACAAGTCTGCCGAACCTACGCTGCAATCTTCGGCAATCCCTACCAGTACACGAAAATAAAGAAACCGCTTTTGTTTTGGTTGGTTTCTGGCACGGTCATATCTTGTTTGTAGGTGCACATATTATATAGATATAATTTATGTATATATATATATACACATACATACATAGACTTACGGAACTATACACATGCATGCATTTGCGTGTTTGCACCGTCTACACAAGAATGCGCAAATACATGTAAATACATGATTTACACGGTTGTGCATTACTCGTAGGATTTATATAATGTATTTTATATTGATCTATATATGATCTATCTATCTATTTATATATCTATCTATTGTTTTGTCGATTTTTCGACTTTTATTTAATTCTCTAGCTGCTTTTCTGTAGACGAAACGGTAAATTGTGTCGTGTCTCAGCTTTGTTGCAATGTTAGTTTGTTCATGTTCTGGAAATCTCGTTGGTGTTTGTCACTTTATCTCAATCTCTACCTCCAAACGCTTGCCATACTGCAATGATGCTCGGTACTTTCATGTTTGGAAAGTATCTTCCTTGACCGTGACAGAACAGAAATGACATTGTTTTGGTTCCAGCTACATCTCGGATAGGCAATTGCGGTACGTCTGATTTGAATGCTATGGCAAATGCATTGAAAGAAATTACAGTACTATTCTGAATATTCTGAATAACTATACGCGCCAAACACAGAACTTGCGTTTGCATGCATATGACGGCTCAAGTAATGTAGGACCAAAGCGTCGTCGAAGCACCGACAGGCTCACAGGCCAAAGCCCACGCTTATCACAAGAGCTGATGACAGCTGTGCTGCCTTAGCCGCCCAGCCAGGTATCAAGAAACATTGGCATCGTGCTCTGTTGCAATATATGTTCCAAGAAAGAATCGGCGTGCAAACATTAGATGAATAGCCACATTAGCCATGATATGCATTGATATGCCATGATTAGCCCCTTAGCCATGGTGCCAACTTCATCCGGTGAAGGCCGCTGGAGATTTATCTCACAAAACATTTGGGCAGCAGCCTGCCAAAGCCCAACTCGCGCCAACGCAGCCAGGGCTGCGTTGAAGCTCACCTGTGGCAGCTGTGTGGTAGATGATCTGACCCAAAGAAATCCCAGTCAGACTCTGTTGGGCCTGTGCGACCAGCTGCCTTCTTTGAATCCTGAGGCATCTTTGCCACTGAGCACAGAAGAATGATAGCTCCGCCAAACACCACCTCTCTTGCGCAAGCTCATTGCTGGCCAAGAGCGCCTGCACAGGAGCTGTAGTGAATGCCTCCACCGGTAGCCTGGCAAACGTTGTTAACGCAGTTGCTCAATCTTGCTCACGTTGCTCATGAAACACTCGAGGACGCACTGGATGCATGGACTTGCTGCCTCTTTCGCAGGCAGTGACTCCAGCTCCATAACCCATCTGCGATTCTGCCTCAGGCCTGTCTACTATAAACGGTTTCGGGTTGGACTGCATGTTGGTGGGAGGTGATCAGTAGCTTCCTCGTTGCTCAACCATATTAACTTATTTTGTTGACTCAATCCTAAAGGCTTTTAGGTACACACCCTTCTGGCCTGCTCAAACACTGCAACGCTGCCCGCCAAACTGCTGCTTTTGCAAAGGAGCTCACTACTGTGCTGAAGGTGATGCAACTGGGTCCTCAAATGCCAAAGGCAGGGGCCATGGGATGGTGTTCAAATGAGCTGTGCCCTGCTGCTTCTGCCGGGCATCTTTGGCCGAGCGAATGCTGCAGGCCAGCGACGGCACGCATCCACAGACTTTCATTCCTGCAAGCAATCTGAAAATATCTGGCACCTCTCGGCTGCAAGGTTTAAACTCAGACTCTGTGGCAGGTAAATGCTTCCGAGACTCTCAAAGGAACCGATGAGAGTGTTGACACTTACCAAGTCAGGTTGTACGGCAACAGCTCGCATCCCTTGGACAAAGCTAAATAATTTCAACAACTAAACCAGCAAACATATAAAAGGAATAAAAAAACACAAAGGCGAGACACCTGCCAGAACTGAGCTTGCATGAAGCCAAGCGGATGCTTTCCCGCATGCATTCGAAATAGTGTTGCACCCTGAGGACTCTCTTGGCAGCCAGTCAAAGGGGCTCAACGCGAGTGTGTTGTAATCATTGGATGGTCAAATGGAGCTCCTGTAACCCTGCACCCTTAGAACAACACCGGCAGAAACACCATAGGACGTACAACAGGACTTGCCGAGAAGCCGTAGGCATCAGCACTTGCAGCCGCAAAGGCCTGCAAGGCCTCCTGCCAGCGCTCACTGTGTGCAGCCAACGCTGCGTTCAGGCTGATCCTAGGCTGCCGAAAGGCCATTGCAACAGAGCACGTGCAACTGCTTCGCAACTGCTTCGAAGTGCTTTAAACTGCTTGGAGTTGATTGAATGTTGACTTAATGTTGATTGAATGGCCAAGGACATCTGGGGATGAAAGCTGCATGCCGTGAATCTGGTCCAAACGCACATGCATCTGCAGACTGCTCTCGGAGAGGTTCAGTGCAACTGCCCAGCGCCCAGCAGATTCACAGCAAGTAGAGACTGTACTTAAGATCTTCGGGTTCTGCGGCACGTCTGCACTTTTGCCTCTGTTCAGAACACTTTGCACAATCAGCTCGCTCTGCAATAGACACATATTGATCGTATCGATGCCCTCTTTGCTTCACAAGCCTATACAGATTCAAGTTCTGGCCCCGCGGAACAAAACAAACTCTTTAGGCCAAGCGCCCTGCCACAAGCACACGGCCCGCTGCCAGCGAAGGGCGCGTCTGGTTGCACCCAAGGCCAAGTTGATGCTAATGTGGTCAGAGCTCAACCTCAAGATAAACAAGAATGAATTGTGAAAGGCATCTGCATTGCTGCTTTCAATTCCACTAGTTTGAGTTTCCTGCCCTGTAGTCGCCAAATCGTCAAGCAAGTGCAAAGTACACGGCCAAGCACTTGCATATTCGGTTGCTCTCATGGCACTATTGAAGCAAACCTTGGTGGTGGACCGGACCCAATTCCAAAGAAAAACAAAGAAGACGGGAAGAGTGAACTGCGACTGAAAATCAATTGTTTTCATCCAAATCTGCATTCTACTCAACTCGGAAAAGCAACAAGTGAACAAACAATCAAGCAGAGTTTGAGGGATGAACTACATTGGGTTCGGCATTCATCCCTACCATCTTCTCCAGCAGGCCGACACCATCTTGCCACATACCACACCTACAGGCCACAGCACTTGGCACAGATTCTTGCCGTAGGAGATCAACGCCAGGTTTGATGCTGGGATCCCGCCTGTCACATGCACCGATCGCGTTGCTAAAATGAAACGCATTCACTTCCAGATCCGAGTTCTTCATAGCATCCTCAGGGCAAAGGGCCATCACATGGCCTCATCTTTGCAGCACTTTGCTGGTAATTTCGTGGCTACCTGCAAAACAAATTGATGGTCAAAAGAATCCCGATATTCCCGATGCTATCCGAGGTTCCAGGATTTCTCCAGCCTCACTGGCTAGAACTGCCTTGGCCGATAAACACTGCTAGTCGCAACTGTTGGGTACAAGTGCAAGGTGTTGCTAACCTCATTTGGATTGCTGCATTGCCATATCCGTAGTTCTTGTTTCTCTGGTTTCTCACAGTTCTCACAGCTCGAGAGGCTCTTTTTATCACATGAAGGATTGAAAGCGAAGGCATTTCCTTCGCCGTGCGATTCTTGGAGGCAGGAAAGGTTCCAACAGAAGTTGCGCTGCCGGATCCTCAGCCACAAGCGCAAAGCGGCACCAGCATGATGAGCTCATGAGATATTCTGAGCAAGTCAGAAGACAGCATTATGATGTGTATATACTGTATAAATCTGTATAAGTGTATGCGAGATGCGTGCATGTGTGCAATGTAAATACATTTTTAGGCCACGCCCTCTTTAGTTCCAAGCGTAAATTTTGGTTGTTGAATGCGCGACAAGGAAAGAATCAACGTCATCTTTGACTCACTCAGAGCCTGGCCCACAAGGAAGCAGACATCAGCTCTATGACTTTGCCACCCGAGCCCTGCCAACTGCCGGGAGAGCCAAGCTCGAGGCAATAGCCTCGGCGCCGCCACAGCTTGCGTCTGCTCCGCCGTTGCTAGTGCATTCTGGCACCCCAAATCTGCTGCTGAGTTGCCTTTTTCTGCTCCTGTGTCGAGGCAGACACCTTGACCTGCGCTCCAGGCTGGCTCATTTTTTCTGCCAACACACAGACACACACAGACTGCAATGAGAGCAGTGTTGTTTCCAATGCTCTTCGATATATAAGATAAATACATTTGGATTGGTGCTCTTGCAGCTTGATGGAGGTTGTAATTTAACTGAACTTGCTCTTCCTTTTCTTGCAACGTGACGAGCTCTTCTCACTGCAAACAAGGCGCAATCATCGCAATTGGCAGCAGGAATCGCAAAGCGATCTTTGCATTTCATTCCATGTTCGCCAGAACAACATTCTTGCCAACGATCCTGTGAGCCAATGTTAGCCAGTCATCAGAGAAGAAATGCAGAACGGCACGTCCCATACAAAGTAAAACAGCAATGTCAGTCCTGCGACGCCTTGATGGGGCGATGTACCCAAATGCGGTCTGAACAGCCGTCCAACTCGTCCAACTCCTGAACTTCTGTCGCACCTAGTACCTGCCCGTGACCAGAAAAATCCAAGAGGGAAAATGCTTGAGGCATTTTGGGAAGTTTTGGACATTTTGGATAGCATTGACTGCACTTCTACAATCTCAGGTCAGGCTGCGGTGCCCTGTCTGAGGATAGCACTTTGGAAGCGATATCAGTACATCCTTGTCTCAATTCTTCTGCCTGCAAACTGATCAAACTGGATCTGCGAGAAAAACGTCTTGCGGTTTCGTCCTCAAGGGGTCCAGCATCCAGCCTTTTCACCCATTGGAAACTTCAACTTGCCCAAGAAGTCCGCGGAATCGTGGGAAAATGAACCTTCCATGTAAAGAGATCTGTAGTGTGGGCTAGTGGAGCTGCAAAGTTGAAACTGACCCTGGGTCCTTGCGGCTGAAATGGAACAGGAGGTGGACGGTGAAGGCTCTTGCGCAGTAAATTGAACTCGGTCAGAGTGTCAGTTGTCCTCAGCAATTGTTTTCATTTTTCTTTCCGGTCCACCCAGGCAGACCCCAGCAAAACATAGCCAAACTAGCACCTGCTGGAGACTCAAATGAAACTAAGACATAACCAACCAGCCGAGGTTCTCTCTTCGACCTTCAACTTGTTTCTTCTGGGCAAGTTCCACAGCTCTGCGGCGACACTGTGGAGATACCTCGTGCATTGCTGCATGGATGGTAAGCGTTCGGCATGCCATCCTCAGAGAAAATCATTGCATCTTGCCTGCAGGCACATCCAGCCGTTCTGCTCCCAAGGTGGTGCTTTTTGCAAAATCCGGTTCCATCCTTTCCTACCACGCTCGACTTCTTTTAAGGCTTTCCTCAGCAAGCAGGAGCTCCAACCAATGAAGAATAAAAATGAATAAAATGTCAAACAAATCGGTCGGTGGGGTTGCTACTTTTGAAACTTTGAGTAGAGAGTCTCGAAGTTCTGGTAGTATTGTGTCCTTCCCGTCTTGGAATGGTAGCACACTACCTCACATCGATAGTCTTCAATGCATCTATCCTTTGCTTCTTCAAGACCTAGGCAGGGCAGCAGGCACCAAGACCAAAGTATAACACCCCCAGTCATCTGAGATCTGGCAGGCATGAAAGCAAAACAGTCACACGCCACACAATTTCTGCATCTCAGCTACTTCCAATCCAATCTGCAGACCTCCTTTCGTCTCCCACGGAGTTCCATTCCTCCGTGTTGTGAAGGGCTTTGGCCATGTGTCAGATGCGTCAAGGTCAGCACAGGGCGGCCGATCTTGGGTATCTTGTTCTTGGCTCCAGCATGGTGCTGCTGGTTCTGCTTCTGTGCTGGCAGTTGATCTGTCTCCATAGTTTTGCAGCTAATGCAACTTTAAGGCACTTTGGCCATCTGAAGCTGGAACCAAAGAACTGCTGTATGCATAGCTGGTCCATGAAAGGTAAGCTTTTCCCTACAGTGAGTCATTTCAATTCATTTCAACGCCATGTCGTTTCTGACTTTTGCTGATAGATCAGGTCATGACATCTGGCATCTGCCGAAGCCAAGCACTTGCGCGACGCGGCTGTCCCTGAAGCTCCTGCTCAGCAAAGCTTCAACGCATCTCAGCTTGCAAAGCATGGAATGGACACCAAATCAACGCCCGAGCCCCAGCTCCTCGATCAAAGAGAGCAGTAGCTTGGCCATCAGTTGCTGTGAGCAAACGAAACTTTGCTAGCAAGTACCGTTGAGAACCATCCTGTCTCACGAGGCTCCCTAGACCTCTCAAAAACAGTATGAAATGCGCAATGTTGCAGAACTTGAGCCTAAAAAGTTAGACAGATTGTCATGGACGCTGGATACCTGCAACCATGCAGCTGACTAGCATCATGGCACTGCTGGGCTTTTCTGGATGAAAATCGAATGACTCATTGTTGCGCAGTGACTGGGAAAGAAAGCTCCGCGCCTGTGTTACATGTTCAAGGTGCCCCACACGCTCCGCCAGTGGCTCAAGCAGCTTTGCAGCTGCCAGCATTGAGCTATCCGCCATGAGAGTCAAGGCAGAAGATGGCGTAAATAAAACATTCGATGCCCGCTGTCATTCGAGAAAATGACGTGCAGTGTGTTGGGTCCCCAAAATGGCCGCCATTCCGCTTTGGAATTGGGGCGCAAAGGAGATGCAAATGTCTTGAAGAATTCAATGCCATTGCAATGCATCTATAAAGTCGCTGCAGGCTGGTGTGAAAGTGCCCACGTGTGAGCAGTGGCTTAGGCTTGTCATGATGCTCAGCATAACTGCAACACTCACTCTCAAGTTGTTTTTCCACTTCTCAGGCGAAGTCTTTTGGCCCTCTCCAGAACATCTCACAGCTTCCATCTTGCGGTGGCTGCTTCAAAGTTCAGAAGAGGCCTGCAATGTCTTGGCGAAAACCCGACATTTCTGTCAACAGCTTCAGCGGCTGACCATGATAGATCTGATCCCAATCAACTAAAGCAACATAACGTCTCTTGATTAGAGCAGTCAGAACAGGCCTCAGGACGTCTGACCTCAGAGCTTCCAACATGCCGTTTCTTCCCAAAAGCCTCTCCCCCCGCTCTCTAGTAGATATGTGTGTATATATAAATATATGTGTGCGTGTGGTTCGGCATGTATCGGGATGTTGGGGGGGTGTTCTGAGCTTCAAAGCTTCACTTGTCATCTCTGCATGCAGCTAGGTCAGGTCACTTCAAGGAGCAGCTTCCCTGTAGTCTCGCGAGATTGGAGGCGCCTTTGAGCTTCGGCCTCAGAGGCCGAGGACAAAACTTCCAACGTCTTCCAACATCTTCTAACATCCAATGACATGTCAACAACTCTTGCGAATACTTTATATAGAGACTCTGATGCTGGGTGCACTTCTGCTCCGAGTCGCTGCATCAGACAGCGGCAAAATGGTTGTTTGCAGCTTCAGCTGTTTGGCCTGTTTCACCCCTCCCCTCAAATTCAGGCACTCAAAATCCTTTGGACGTGCGTCATTGCCGCCAGTGCCTGCACCCAGCCCATGACCATGGCAGCTCGCGTTCGGAGCTCAGCGTCCTGCCAAACCAGCGGCCATCAGGAAGCAGTGCGAAACATGGGAATGAAGAATGTAATTTCATTACGCAATGAAACGTTGAAAAAATTGAAAGGAACCAGAGTCGGCATCGAACTTCGTCCAGCAAGGTCCTGGGCAATAAAGTCAAAAAGGGTCGGCCTCACTAAGGACTTGGAGCCTTTTGCCAACACCTTGGAGTGAAACGCCCAGATCTAAAGCGTGACGAGTGACGACACGCTGAGTATCACTTTGACTTTGACTCTGCATTGGTATCACTGGTATCACTGGCCCTCTGCACGCTGAGTCTTGTCGACGTCTTTCTTTTGCAGCGGCTGAGGTTCGCTCATCTAAGTTCACACTGCGCGGGAAGCCACTGGATGCTCCAAAGAGCACCATGCCACCACGAGGCTGAAGACAACTAAATCCTGAGGGCAAAAAAGCCAACTGCGCAATTGTAGTGTTTGAAGGACCAAACTTCAAAATTGCTCCTAGAAAACCGTGTCTTCAGCCGAGCCTTGCAGGAAGGTCATGTTCCCAATCCCATCGTAGATGGCAGCAACTCCCTTGTTTTGTGTCATCTGAAGCACCTCAGCTGCATGCAGCTGTCTCATTTCTTGCCTCTCCACTCGATTTGAGCTGCATGCCGCTGCACGCCAAGACACTTCAGAGGCAAAGGTGGTGTAGTCACTGATGATGACTTCGTCAGCCCCTTGTGTTGGTTTTGCCGCAGCTGCAAGCGCATGTCTTTTCAGCATCTTCAGTCCAGCGGCTGAACAGAATGCAAACAAGAATGGTGCAAGTCTTTCCCTCGGACTTCCCTGTGCTGCTCCGCGATATCCTATTCAACTCTCTTGTAGACAGCCTGCTGCTTGGGCTACAGCAGCCTTCTCCTGCAAACTCCAAAGCTCTCCGCACAGCATGTTCATGGTCTACTGTTATGGAGTGCTGTGGCATATTGAGCGTACGGATCTCCTTGCATGACACTGTTGCTATGACTCGCAGGCCACGAAGCTTCGCAACCTAGTGAGATTGAGGCTCAAAGACGCTCAAACTCAAGTTGAGTTTCAAAATGTTCAAAGCCACTCAAGTGTCGTCGTCTTTGCATGCCTGGATGATCAGGCGGCCTGTGCCACCCGCTCCAGCATGAACTAAGACCTGCAACATATTGCGCTTGAAGCAAAGCAATGGAGACATCTGTGCAAGCAGAATAGTCGTTGAGGCTCTGGGCTAAGGCCATGACAGTGTCATTTCGCTGAAGGCGAATGGTGTCATCTACTAGGTATTGCGCAGTCAACCCCTCGGCGCAGTTGGTGGCATCACGCAATGCACAGGCCAACCACCGATCGATGTCAGGTCCTGAAGCAACACTGCAGCAGCATCCCGCAGCTCAACTTCACTTCCTGCACAGACAGCGAACTTGACCTCAGCCTGTCCCAAGTGCGACATCACGCTGTGCAAAGGAATTGGCATAATGGGCAAACGAAGCATGGTGCAGTCCTAGAGGCACAAGACGTGCTGCTGGGACTATTGCAAACTCGGCATAGGCCCCTGTCAGGTGATGGAGACGTTTGTTAAGGTCCAATATTGCCATGAAAATCACTTCAAGTACATAACGATGATGTTACACTGTCCAAAGGAGAGGTAAGGCATGGTGAGGCCACCACCAGCTCCTTTGTGCCTCAGATTTTGAGGATCTTCAACAATCATCTGGAATTTTGAGTCTGTGGTGCCGCAAGGCCCTTCCGAAGCCCATCCTGTACAATCTGTACGTAAATGTATTTTCTCTCTCTCTGCACATATTATATATATATATATATTTATATTATACACATAGCAAGATATGATATAATATTATATATATATATACATATCCTATCCCTCTCTCTCTCTCACTCTCTCTGTGCTCAACATCAGAACCTGAGACTGACAGATTTCCATAAGAACAGTGGCTGCGAGCGGCCAAGATGCACAAAAGCTACCCGTCGTCCAAGCCAAACTTCAGCACCAGGACCGGCGCTCTGAACAACACCACCTGGCCACAAAGATTGGAGACATCGGAGACATCCGGAGACATCCCGAGCTATCTGGGACTTGGCAAGCCATGGCCCAGGTGAGCCAAGATTTTTGACACCAGCCTTCAAGTCCAGGAACCAATGGCAGTGTGGACCTCATTTCGAATGGATTATGACTCAAAGGAAGCATCTGATTGGTTTCACGTACCGTGTCTGAGTGCTCCCACGCATAGGTGCCCTGAGCCATGCGAAGCAAGAGTAATGCCAAATGCTCACCAGGAAAAAGGATGTAGCGATAGGATGCTACATGATGCTAGCTGCCCTACCCACAGGCCCCAACCATCCCTAACTCAACAGCCTCCCGGAAGTAAATGTCGATGAAGTTGACGCCAGCATAGGCAATTTGTACTTGTACTTCTCCAGGCCCGGGTGAAGGCAGAGGCTGTCGCATCACCTTTGCTTCAGCTTGGTCAGGGCCTATGGATTCTATGACCTGAACATCGAAAGGGAGGCAAGTTGAGGCAAGAAACAAAAATAAGTCCGGTGACCTGTTAGAACTCTGTTGCTCAGACAACTTGAGCTTGGGCTTGCCATAGCCACACAGATCCCGCCTTGATCACACCACTGTCACCATGTTCTTGAACGACCCCGGCCAACATCTCGGCAGTCTCCGCCACTGCCAAAAGTGGCAGCGTCAGAAGCAGCCCAGCCCTGCGTCGAGACAAAGTGGCAAGGTCTTCAAGAATGTTTGGACGCCAAATGGCTGGAAAAAATTGTATTCAGGAACAACAATTGATGTAAACTATGTAAACTTATAATGATCCCGACCTGAAAGTCATTGTCACACAGACAGCTGGGGCAAGGTCTGCTTTCCCAGAATAGCACTTTGGCTATCATTTTTTAAAGAGCCGCAGGCTGGCATGAGAGCGAAGTGGAGTGGATATGAGCTCCCGTCAACATCACCCTCGCAATGTCAATGGCGGGAAAACAGATGAAAACACAGAACATGCCAATGAAAACGGAACATGCTAAAATTCAGCTACGGGCAGGCCCTCCAGCACTTTTTATTCTCAAAAGTCTATATATATATATATATATGCCAAATCTGCTTGTGGCTTCAGAGGCGGTGGATGTTGTCTTCAACAACTGTACTGTAAAAAAAGACAAAGAGAGATGAACACCTGAGCAGCAAGAAGCCAGAGAAGAGCAGGAGACAAGCAAAATTCCGTCAAAAGGAGTCCTCAAACAAAAGAGTGAAGTGTCCAAAGAAACAAAGCATTGATGAGCTGCCCTCATACGGCCACACTGCACAGCAAAAACATGGCCAGAACTGGCCTGCGTTGTGCAATCCTGAAGAACCACCAACTCAATCCCATCTTTCTTCATAGAACCTTTCAAAAAGAAAGGTACGGTCTGCATCTACTATTTGATGTCATGTCATCACAGCCGGGAACGCACGACCGCAGACACCAACAAATGAAACATTTACGCCCCACCCCGCTCTCTCTCTCTCTCTCTCTAATTGTTTGATCTGGTGACAGAATGGCTCAAGCAACACTTCTTCAATGCGAAATGCCTGTGGCTATGGCATCAGAATTTGGAACGACAACTTTTTGCATC
>Ga0126342_10008129_pt1 | contig 18769 bp, 18 predicted proteins | sample Cyp1metagenome_FD_92528 | JGI IMG/M metagenome (GOLD analysis project Ga0126342, IMG submission 92528) | Coral microbial communities from Lord Howe Island, Old Settlement Bay, Australia - Cyphastrea 1 metagenome | ecosystem: Host-associated > Invertebrates > Cnidaria > Coral ...
ATCCGGCGTATTGATTAATTTTTGTTGGTATATGTGGTTTTGGTATAATAGATATACCGGTTATATCAAATATACGACTTATGATTCTTCTCCACCGTCTTGTGGTTTGTTAGTGAAAATAAGGTGGACAGCTTCTTGGGGCAATCAACAATGGATGACAATCGATGTGCATGAGTGATTTTTTTCATGGTTTCCTTCTCAGAGAGAATTTTGGAGACTGAAATGTGCGTGAAACTGAATGCATTGGCAGTGGAAAGTTTCAAAAACTGTGGGTGGTTGGAACGGCCGTGCTCATCCAACCAAGGAGGAGTTCGAATCCTTTTGGACCACACTCATAGCTGGTATCAGTGTTGCATGGCCACTGCACTTTGGATGACACGCACAAACGAGAGAGTGTAACTATTTGGAACTCCATGTGAAACGACGTGTGAGTCATTGCATACTCATTGCAGGCCCTGGTTCAAAATAAAGCGCTAGACCGTTGGCGTTTTCTTCGCATTTTTCCATGTGCAGCCTCCTGGGGTTCATAACAACCCCAATTCTATAAAATACTTGATTTGTCTTTTGCAAAACATCTTGTTGGCTGCAATGGAGGCAATAATCAAGAGCGATGCTGTATATATATATATGATTTGTTCTTATCCAGGGGCACAAAATTCTCCCGCTAAGTCTTGAATTGCAAACACATCACAAAGTACGGAGTTGAGATAATGGCATTCTGACAAATAGAGACGCAAAGTCGAACCAATAAACTGAAAACACATTTAATAACTATTATGTGAAAAAACGTGTCACAAGGGAGTATTTTTAGAAGGCGTGTGCAGCAAAAAAACTAGTCGCGGAATTCAATTTTGATCCAAGGTTTGTGTATATTGAACGTGCCATGTGATGCTCCAAAAAAATGTGCGCATAGTAACTATCAGGACGTTCGAAAATAAAACGACAAGGTAATTCCGGCAATGGGACGGGTATTTCTGCCCCTTTGACAGGTATTGGAATTCACCATCAATCAAATTTGTTAAATCAGTTATGACGTCTCACGTTTTTGTTTCACATATATATATATATATATGTGCTCTTGTCGTAGCTTATTCGTATGATGCCCTTCATGTCCTGCTCATTTGCGTTCTCTTCATGTCCTGCTCGTATGAATTGTGGTCATGTCCTGCCCATGTCTCGTTCATGTGGGTTCTGCTCCTGTCCGGCCCGTGTGAGTTCTGCTGATGTCCTGCTCCTGTCATGTGTTTCTGCTCATGTCCTGCTAATCAGATTCTGGTCATGGGTTTCTGCTCATGTGTTTTCGTTCACGTTCTGTTCATGCAAGTTCTGTTCATGTAAGGTTCATGTGAGTTCTGCTCATGTCCTGCTCATGTGAGTTCTGTTGATATGTCATGTTTCATGTGTTTCTGCTCATAGTGTGTTTCTGCTGTTATTTTTGAATTGTTAAGTTTTAGGCATCTTTTTGATTTTTGTTTCCCTGTTTTTTTGTTTTTCTGCTTTTTGTTTTTCCGCTTTCTGCTTTCTCAACTTCTGCCTTTAAGCCTTTATGCTTCTTTGTTTCCCTGCTTCTCCACTGTTCTGCTTCTCTGCTTTTCTGCTTTTCTTCCTTGCCCTGCTTCTCTGTTTCTTTGCTTTTTTGTTTCTTTGCTTCTCCACTGTTTGCTTTTGTGCTTCTCAAAACTAAATAAACTCCAACTTGCACAATATAAATACACCGTAAACCAACCCTAAAACAACTCTAACTAAACACTTATAAAAAATCCCCAAAAATGTGAAACTTACCCCAGACAAACTCTAAACAACCAAGTAACCCCTAAACAAACCTCTGTAAAGATTGAACCACGCCTAAAGAAACCCTAAACCAACCCTACATAGATCCTAAACGAACCCTAAATCAGCCTCAGACCAACCTAAACCAACCCCCCCAAAAAAAAACAAAACCAACAGTTGACAAAAACTAAACCAACCCTAAACCAATCCTGAATAAACCCAATAAGAAACCTAAAAAACCCTAAATAGGCCTAGTCGCAAAATACCATCCAACATGAACAGTTTGAGCACCAAAATGTTGCAAATATGATAAAAAATGAATGAAAATGAGAGGTTCGAACTCCAAAATGTTGCAATACCGTTGAAATGGCAGCTTCTAGCTCCAACATGCTGCAAATTGCAAGGAAAAGGGACAGAACAGCAGATCAAAAAAAAACAAAACGGAAAAAAAAAAAATCCCAAAACAATTCTGGACCCGTTTCTGCTCATAGTCTAATAGTGTTTTTGTTCATGCCCTGCTCATGATTTTCTGTTCACGCCTTGATTATTTGAGTTTTGTTCATCTCCTGCTCATGTGAGTTCTGCTCATGTCCTGCTGGTATCGGGTTTGCTCACGTTCCCCTCATATACTTCTCGTTTCCTGCTCATGCGAATTCTGTTCATGTCCTGTTCATTTGTTTCTGCTCATGTGCTTTGCTCATGTGTGTCTGCTCATGTGTTTCTGTCCATGTCCTGCTCATGTGAGTTCTGTTTATTCCTGCTCACGTGAGTTCTGTTCATGTCGGGCTCATTCGAGTTCTGCACTCTCCTCATTTGATTTTCTTTTATGTTTTTCTCATATGTTTCTTTTCATGTCCTGCTCATGTGAGTTCTGTGCATGTTCTGCTCCTGTGAATTCTGTGAGTTCTGTTCATCTTGCGCTCATGTGTTTTTGCGTGTCCTGCTCATATGACTTCTGCTCATGTCCTCCCCATGTCCCGCTCATTTGAGTGTTTTTCACGTTCTCCTATGTGAGTTCTGCTCATGCCCTGCTTGTATTAGTTCTGCTCATGGCCTGTTGATACGAGTGCTGTTTCTCATGTGACATTTGTTCTTAGTTCAACTATTCAATTGTTTGCTATATGTTTCATTTCCTGCTGATTAGAGTTCTGTGTGGACTGTATGGATGTTCTGCTCAGTTTATTTCAAGTCATGTTCTCCTTCATATGAATTATTCTTCATGATTCTGTTCATGTGAGATCTGTCCATTTGTTTCTCCCACGACATGATATCTTTTCAGGAGTCTTGACTTCTGTTCATTTCTCGCCAGTAAATTCGTGGATGACAGATAAACAACATCACACATAGAGTGACATAGACAAGAATATTGTTGAAATTCGGGATAAATTTTGAGTATGAAAAAAACTAATTGGTGGTTTTCTTGGCAAATATGCGAGCTGGATCGGCCAGATGGAAAAAGTAGATTACGGATAATGCCTCTGATTGTGGCACTGGGACATATAAAAACAACACCAGGTGAAACGAAGTAAATACCAGAAGAGCAACACTAAATTATCATTTGATGGTGAAAACAAAAAAAATAACCCCTGAAACAAATTTCCAACCCTCCTGACAGGCATTTTTCTCAATAGGGGGCCAAATTTGGCACTCTTCAGAGGATCGATGATCCAGAGAGTTTGCAATCGAGTGGCGGGTGGGATTTTTTGGAGTTCTGTCTTGATTTTGTTTCAGGATCGTTTCTACCAGCTGCGCAACCATCAGGGGTTTTTGTTTAAAACCAACTTCTTGAATTGATGCTTCAACAGAGAAAAGGGAAACATGCTACCTTAATTTTGTACACACTCCATGTTCGGATGAGATTGTTGCCAAACCAGCACGGTTTCAGACCATCAATGGAACAACATCCTCCGAATGATGGACATGAAGCAGTGAGACCTACGGGGGAGCATTGCTTTGGGGCCGTCCCAGTTGGGACGGTAACGCCATGGCCGCGCCGCCTGAAGTGGCCACGAAGCCCGGGGTCCGAAATGAATTCTTCATGTGGCGAGGGTTTTGTGACTCTATCACTGTTTGGGTATGTCCCCAAATTGCAAATGATCCACAAGGTATCACCAAATTATTTTTTGCGATGAATCCATCTCTGGTTTCAAGGTGGGCTCAATTGTTCTCATTTTTGAGGTTAATCCTTATTGGCCCTATTGATTGTTTGCCACAGTTGGGTCTACGGATTGATCCTTCTCCCAATTCGCCAAGGGTGCCTCCTGCCTTGTGTGAACAAAACACTAACTTCACTCAGAAATGGTGGCTCTTTCCATTCAACCAAGGTTCCCTTGGTTAGAGAACGACCGCTCTGGTGGCTCGCGACCGAGGTGAAGGATGGCGGCTTTGCCTTAGGCAACTTTGCAGCCACCAGCACTGGGCACATTGAGGTGTGGACATGGATGCAGCTTTTGGTTTTGCCTCCAGGTGGCTAGAAAGGGGTTGGCCCAGGGAGCTTATCATTGGCATTTTTGCACGTCGTGGAACCTTGTACTCAGCCAATCCCATGGTAATCTGGGGTCCAGGGACCAACATCTCTTTGTCAGGACTTCTACGAAATCGAAAAACACAAACTGGGCGAGGGTGGCTCTGGCGCTGTGCGGAAGGGAAGGCTTGACTGGCTTGGCCGGTTTGACCCGTATCATGTATCATGGGAGTTAGTCGGCATTTGGATGGCAAGTGAATGGTCCCCGATGTTTGAAAAGGAAGTTCTTGGTGGTGCCCAAGCAAATTGTTCGCGTCATAGTATGAGACGCGTACGCCTAGATGCACTTGTCTTGAGAAGCTCTAGTGCCAGACTTTTCCATACCATGGCCAGGGATAAGCACACGGGTCGCTTCTATGCCATCAAGACCATCAGGAAGAAGGGGGTCATGATCTCAGGGGCTCAGTACCGGCTCTGACAGCTTGATGTGACCGCTTTCAGCCAGTCCTTTCAACTTTGAACGGGACGTCAAAGAGTCTCGAACCTGCAGACAGACGTGCCAAAACGCGCAGTTGTCGATAGTCAGTAGTATACTTAAGTGTACAAGAGAACATCCTAATCTTAGGCCCGATTGGTTTCAGCTTCCATGTTTTTTTTTGAGCAGCCCAGGCTACCTGGTCCCAACTTGATGACTTCTTCCCAGCTGCGACAGTTGAGGTCCAAGAACCCGAGAAGCTGAAAGAAGAGATCGACATCATGCGACTCCTGGAGCGCTCACGAGGAAGATGTTGCGAATGGATAAAATTGGGTAATTAAATAAGATTAGATAAGTACAAGGGTAGATAATGGTAGTATAATTCATGATGGAATCGAATTGTTATGCTGTTTTCAATGGCACTCCACCATATTTTGCAATGCTTTTTGGAAAAAGGTGATAAACATGTGTATGAATGTAAATGCATCCCCCAACACATGACTGGTAGATGGGAACAACTATGAAGAACGGATTATATGGCTGGAGCTGGATCATTATTTGCAGCTGTTCGCCTCTTGGGTAAATAATGACACGTATTCTTATATGACATAAATATAAATATACAGTACATAAATTACCCAATCCAACAGATGTTTGGCCAGTCTGAATCATGACTGTTCAAAATTTGGGCACCTGATGGCTTGATCAGGGATGTAACCCCGCTGCAGGATCATCCCAACATTGTGCGCTTCCAAGAGAGCTTTGAGGAGCGAAATGGTCGGAGTTGGATTGCAATGAAATCTTGGCCAAAATGGTGAGATTCAGCAATCAGAATTGGCATATAGATTGACCAACAACAATATAATGAAGAGACACCCAACAAAAACCGTCAACACTTCGACTAGCAGGATAGTCTTTCTTTCCAAGCCGCATGGAAGTCACGGTGATTCCGCGCTAGGACCACCGCTTGCTACAGCTAGTCCTGGAACTTTGTGAAGGAGGTGGGGATGGGTCCATCAGACTCGATGCTGGGCAGAACACAAGATGCCGCTTCCAATGGGTGGGGATCTCCGTGGATGCTAATGGATCTTTCTGGGGACTTGCTCCACTCTGGCAGGTGAGTTGATTGACCGCGTCTCTGCGGATGGATCCATTACGGAGAGACAAGCAGCAGGCCGTGAGTCAGTAGAAATGGTTCTCGGTCGTGCTGAGGGGGTTGGCCTCAGACTACCTTTCTTTTGTGATGGTAATTGTCACTAGGGTTCCGCAAATTTTCGACCATCCCAGATCATCCCAACCAGAAATCACAGACCTTTCCCTGTGGCAAGGCTGTGTGACATGCTGCGGGCCATCAACTATTTGCGCATGTCTGCGGACCTGGGATTGAGCTTTCACTTCGGAGAGATAAATTTCTAGGGTCTCCTACCATGATACCAATATGCCGTATGCCATAGTATGCCCCGATGTACTTCAGTCAGATGTAGCAAGATCCAGTGAAAAATATGGAGAGAAATCGTGCGCAAAAAGGCTGCAAAAACTGTCAAAGAGGCCCAAAAGACATCAAAAGACTGTCAAACCAGCGCACACCAGCATGATCAATTTTGAGCGAATTTTGGAAGGGTGTTTTGACTGACAGTGAGCTTCTACGTGCAAATTGGGAACTACAATCTCCATCAAATACTATATGATCTATAGGCAAATGATTCCATGTGTATTTTGCAGGGCCCATTGTGGTTCCAAATTGCTCGGACTTTCACTTCTTCGTGCAGTCCATCTGCGCTAAGGAACAACATCATGAATCGGGTCTGGGCTGCCTGGTTTTCTCCGGAACACCCTTTGCCAAGACAAAGCAGACCTTTGGGGAAGCTGAACATGCTTTTGGGGAACAGGTTCCAAGGTGAAAGGCTTGTAATTTTCACCGCATTTCAATGATATTAGATGCAGCTTATTGACCCGTTGACACACCAATGAACAGGATTTATTTGGTGTCAATCTGCGTCCACATCAGCTCTCCATTTGTCAAGGTGCCGTTGCAGGATTTGAAGCCCGAGAATTTTCTGCTAGCCACCGATGAGGCATGGCCCTGTGAGAGCCGCTGGTTGGTGTTTTGGTGGCCCCCAAATGAAACGACCATCCCGGGCCACCCCCTCTTCCAATCTCACATGGAATCTGCCAGAATGAGTTTGGAAGATATTGGCCATGGCGTGTTTTTGCGCGAGGTCTTCATGTCCTAAAACACCTAGGTATTATTTTTTAAGGGACTTACCCAAGTTGAACCGCACTTAAGTAATCTTAAGTATTTTTCGATGCTTAGGGATGATGGGTTCCAGCTGGTGAGCTTGATACTCAGGCGCTTCCATCCAGCAAGTTCGCACCAAGGTCCAGGGTCTGTTTCAGTGGGTGGCACTTTGGTAGTAAAGTCCTCACACCTGGTAGTTGCTTTTCAAAGCTATGTCATATTTGCTTTATGCTGTTGGGGCTGTTGGGGTTAAGCACACTTTCATGCCCGGTGTCCACAGGCAGGCACCGCGAACTGGGTGGCGCCTGAGGCCTGGAGTGTGGGTAGGCAAAACTTGGCTGTGACCATGGATCAAACACGTCAAAATTCAACATGCAGAAAGCCACCATTCCCAAATCCTTGGTTTTCTCTTGTATCAAATGTACCAATCATCCAAGGTTTTTGGGTGTCCAATTTTGTGTATTTCGACTGATATCCATGTGTCAGGGATATTGGCCACCCAAATGGTCGACCACAAAAAAGCATCCAGCAACCCTCAACGTGACCTAGCCAAACGAGAAGACCACGAGCTATACAAGAAGATTTCAGAAGCAGTTCATCACTGGCCCTAATATGGGTACGTATGGAACCATGGAACTACATTTTTTGCACTGCTTTTCCTGTATTCTTACCAAGTGAAGCAAGTAAACATATATTTAAGCTATTCAATCTTTTGAGGTATACAATCTTGAGTCATACCCAATGGTACTGTAATGTTCAAGCCTGCATTAGCAAAGCCTGGTTGTCCATGTTGGGGTCAGCCTGAAAATCATGTGAATTTCAACTACATGTACATATATATATATATGTATGTATAATATACACACTCTATACAATGGAATGACCCCCATCAAAGAACTCTTGAGTATATCCACACTAAGCCAATAGCCTTCTGAACGCACGGGGCTCGGTGCGGCCGTGGTGTTCCGGGACCAGTTTCCACCGTTTCGAAACCTCGCGAGGAAGTAGTGCTATCTATAGCATGTGAATGGACATCCGAATGTCAGCGACACCGGTCGGCATTTGCATGTTGCCGACTGAGACTTGGAGCATCGGGGTCATTGCCTATCTCTTGCTCTCGGGGAAGCATCCCTTCACGGGCAAAACTGTGGAGCAGGTGGACGGTGGGGACCAGGGGGCAGGAGGTTTGACCATCGTAGCTGGGCACTTTGAGGAATTTCCGCGGTTGATTGTCGAGTGTCGAGTGGTCAAATCATCACAAAGAAATCTGGAATCCCCAATGAACCCTTTTTCCAAGCTATCCGTGAAGTCTAGGGGATCCCTTCTATTCCCGTGAGCCCCAACTAATGGGTCGCAACAAAAGAGCGACAAGACAACCAGTGGCTTCCATTCCTGCCACACTTTTCCGAGGCGCAGAAAGTGAAGACGGCCAACTTCGTGGGGAGCCACAGGCTTCATAGCTGGGACCCACGGATCCAGAGCTCAGACTTCCATTTTGGTTGGTTCTTTTCAATCTCCAGTGGCTTTGGCTCAGTCTCTAGGATCACGGGCTTCACAAGGTCTTCTGGTCCTAAGGTCACTGAAGGGAAACACTGGAAGGGCGTCTTGGCGGATGGCAAAGGCTGTGTCCAGGCTCCAGGGATGGCTGGACTCGCTGGACTCGATCCGTTTTCCAATGCTGGAAAAACATCAGGGATGCATCTGACGTGTAGTCTGATGTTGGATTTTCCCAGTCTTGAAACAAGTCCCAAGCCTTAAGGGGCGACCCTGGGGACCCATTTCCCACCTTTTCACTACCAGCCGCCAGGCGCTTCAGAAGATCCCCATGGCTGCACCGATGGCGCCTTGTGCCTTGGTTGCCAGTAGAGCCTTGCGATTGATTTGATCCTTTTTTGATTCTGCGGGTATGTAGTATCCAATAATTATATAACTTCTTCTCTTGCAATGAATCAAAAGTAGCGGAGCTGTAGCTGGGAGCAACTGATCAAGCAATACAGGAATCGCTAGTGGATGTAGTTAAAATCTTAGGTCTCGTGCTCAACGACCTCATCTGCACGATGGTGCCTCCAGCAGTGAGCCGAAGCGTTCATGTTTTGGGTGTGCAGAACTTTGCCAAGCGCACTGCCAGCTTGAAATGCAATTATAATGCAATATTGTGGGGCATGGCAGGACTTTCTTGAGAGTGAATCTGCGACATTAGACTACGGCTTTCTAACTTTCGACATCAATTCTTGCGGCAATTCGACGCTTTGTTGTTTTTATCAAATTGATTTTTTGTGCGTTTTAAGCAGCTGTTCTGCATTCTCTGCATTCTTGGCGGCTCAAGTTCTGCATCCTGACGTGGCAGCCTTGAGCGCATACTTCTTCGCAGTCCTCGTCCGACGCCGTCGATGCTGTCGAAAATGTGTACAAACTGCCCAAGCATCATCGGGAAACAGCTAGGCCAGGTTTCAGCATTCTTCAGCTGAAATTCATTCAGATTTGGTACGTTGCCATGTGTTTGCTTCCGCCCCCAGGCAAACGCATGCGTGTGCTAGCTTCGTTGTCTCGCCATGGTGGTGATGTGGCAAGGACATTGCTTTGTTATTTCGGGATTTTTGAGGAATAATTGTTGAAATAGTGAATCAAACATTGCATTTAAGTTAGAGCCGGTTCGAGCCTTCGAAGAATGAACGCTGCTTGCAGGATGCTCAGCAGCGTGAGCCCAAATGGCTCAACCATGCCGATCATGCCGAACAACCTTTTCCCAGTCTTGGTCCCAGCATGTGTTCTCACAACTCGGAGTAACGCCAGAAGCATCCAAACGCAAAATGGCTTGTGCACACTGCCGCAGTCTTAGGCAAGCGGGATTTTGCCTAACGACCCGCCTGGAGAGGGGCTTGGAGAGAAGCAGCCTTCGCAGCAGGGAAACAGAGTCAATGCTTTGCCAGTATCAGGCCTAGCTTGTTATGTCGCAACTCTAAGGTGTGCAGTATGCAGGATGAAAGATAGCTTGCTCATCGCAACAGTTCTTACACTGCGACTGGACGATCTGAGGTCTCAGACAAAATGCCTCCTGTGGACCAACTTGCAGAGCAATCCCTTAGCAACGCAATGGCCCAGGTTTCGAAGAAGCTGGGCTTATTCGAACGGGTCCGCCACGTTTGCCAATCAGAATCAATTCCGATTCCTGGGGTCGTGGTGGTGGGAGAGCAATCTGCCGGGAAATCGTCGTTGTTGGAAAACATCTCCGGGATTCAGTTTCCCCGGGCGCAGAACACATGTACAAGGATGCCCTGTGTTTTGACGTTGCTTACAGATCCTGCAGTGGAAGAGTCCTATGCGATGGTCTCCATGGACCCCAATTTTGAAAACGTTCCTTTGGCTGGCTGACTTGATACAGTACTCTTGGCTTTGTGTGTGGTGTTTTCTTTCTTGGCTTTAGACATACTGTATCAATGTGATTCCAACCCACAGTTGATTCAAGACCTTTTTCAGACGGAGATTCCTGTGATTGGCAGAGTAGGTCTGGTGTAGAGCTTGTGTGTAAAGCCCAGGTGAAGAGATGTTCCATACCAGAAGTCGAGGAGCAAATCAAGGCTCTCACCGAGAAACATGCTACGGGCGACCAGTTCATCTCAAGCCAGGCTCCTTGTTTTGTCCATAGGTTGCGCTTTCTCTAATGCCAAGGCAGTTTGTCCACGCTTCTATATTTGATGCACAACAATGCTGCATGGATGTTTGATACTTGACATGCAAACACACAAGTGCGACCACACACAAGAATGCATGATCGTGATGTGTTTGGTTCGTTTTGATCCTTTTGACTTTGGCTAGGCCATGTACATTTCAGTGGTTCGCAGAGAAGGGCCCCAGCTGAGTCTCATTGATCTTCCTGGCATCACGCACAACTCGAGTAAGATGACCAAAATTCATGAGGCTGGGTCCAGTGTGCAAAATTTCAAGGATCACAAGCAAATCTGTCCTTTGCAGGACGTTTATTTGATATTTCCTGATTTCAGGCCTGCTGGTTTAGCCACTGACCCTGAGTTGAACAATCCAGGTTCATTGTAATTGTTTTTTACTCGAGCGTCAGGTCACTGTCAAATTGGTGGAGAACTACATCAAACCGGAAGAGATGGTGATTCTTTGTGTGATCCCTGCCTCGAACGACTTCGGCAACGCTGAGGTGGGCTGCTGTCTATGCTTTCTGCTTTCACTGAAACGAACATGCTTTCAGGAGAGGAGACTTCACAGATTAGAAAGTGACTTCATCATGATTGGTGTACCATAGAGAGCTCCGAGAGCCCAAGCATCATCTCGGTTGAGCCTTGAAGGTTGTAGAGTTGGCGAAAAAATATGATCCAGATGGCGAGCGCACCTTGGGTGTCGTCACTAAGTGCGATGATGTTGCCAAGACGGAATCTTCCGATATTGTTGAGAAGGCTCAAGTTTTTATCCGCGGGCAGGATTGAAGGTCTTGGCTTTGTGTGGGTTCCTCAAAAAGCTTGGTTCAGCATTTCTATTGGGACATTCGGTCCATATGCTCTGCATATATTGTTCAGATCTTGTCATGGACTCTGCATCTTTTCCAGTCTTTTGCAGGTCTTGATGGAAAGAACAGATGATGTGAGGCTTGAGCTCGGCTTTCATTGTGTCGTGAATCGCTCGCAGAAGGACATTGATGAGGGCATGAGTCGTGAAGATCTTTTGGAAAAAGAGAGAAAAGTTTTTTCGGAGAGTGACCGCATGAAGAGGTTGCCTAAAGAGAACTGGGGCACGTTGGCCTTGACGGAAAAAATCGCCAAGCTTCAAGAACACCGTGTAGATGCACACCTTCCGAAGATTAATGAAGCTGTACGAAAGACCACTACGGAATTGCAGAGGCGTTTGTGCGAATTGCCTCCTCCTCCCGCCGACGAGAAAAGCCAGTTCCGCGAGTTCCAGAGGATTGTCTCCCGAATCAGAAAGGATTTGGAGGAAGGAATCAAAGGAGAGAATTTTGTCAGAAACTACACAATCACCCGAGTTGTTGATTCCAAGATCAAGAAGTTCAAGAAGGAGTTGCAGTCCCGAAATCCGAAGTGGTTGGAAGAAGCCATGATTGGTGAGGTGTCCCATATGCAAGAGAATAAGAAAGGCTACACGGTGGACAACATGACAGGCCCTCATTCCCACATTTTCATCAACCTCATCAAGAAGGCCTTCATCGAAGAAGAATTGTTGAAAGACTCTGTCCACATGGTGGTCAGGGATGTAGGGGAGCACCTTCGACATGTTGTGTTTCATGTCATTCAAAAACATGCAAGCATGAATGGCATCCTTCCTCAACGGCTGGATGCAACGGCACAGGACTGCATTGACCAAGTCACAGCAGAAGCCCAATCAACTTGTGACAGGTTGGCTGAGGCTCAGGAAGTAACCTCGACCGAAAACGAGGAATTCATGGCGAGGATGACGAAGTTTCAAAACTCTTTGAAGTCTTTGTCGCAGGGGTCCACTGAAGATGGATACAAGAATCTTGCGACAGCTCTTTTGGGAGCAAAGGGGCACGAACTTCCTGAAAAGTTCCACACCTTAGTCAAGGAATCCATGGACGAGAAGCAAAAAGATGCTGTCGTCCAGATTTGTGCTTCCTTGTATGTCTACACCGAGTTCATGATTGAGTGCTTTGTTGAGACGTCGGCGAAACTTATCAAGTCCAATATGGTGCACAAGCTGGCGGACAAGCTGGAGGGGGATTGGATGGACAAGCTGAGTGGAAGCACACTGCATGAGCTCTTTGCAGAGGATGAAGCCGTGGCTAAAAAACGGAAATATTTGGCAGAGAAGATCAACGCCTTGTCCGACTTCAAGGTGAGTGGCATGGTGATATGGGACTCCTTCATATCATTTTTTCTGCAAAATGAATGATGCTTTGTTTCTGCAAGCCTAAGATGGTCTTTGAATCTTTGATCTTTCTCGAATTTTGTAGTTTGGTTCCCATGGCATTGCTGGCAGGCAGAGCTCAGGAGTCTGCAGCCTGCAGGTCCACCAGTCCAGAAGCTGAGTGAGCGGAGGATGCAGTCCGAAAAGCGTCAAACCACAGCCGATGCGAAGACAGATGAGGTGACAGCTGGGAAAACTCAACCCTCTCAGACCAGCTCCTCACCTGCACAAGGGACCCACGAGAAGTCTGTCCCTTTTGTGTGGAACTTTCTCGACAGCATGAAGGGCCTGACATTGAAAAAGGGCCAGGGTGTCAAATCGAAGAAGTTCACGCTGTCCGGCGTGCCTTTGCAGCTGACCTTGTATCCAGAGGGGACCCAGGACGCCAAAGAAGGGTACATGTCCCTGTTCATTTCTGCGCCTGAAAGGTGGCAGTTTAAGTACAAGGCAACCTACGGTGATGTGGAGGAAGTGATTACCCATATGAAATTAAAGTCGGGGTGGACAGACTTTGCCAGAAGAGATGAGAAGACCACCGTCATTACCTTGCAGGTAATCGAGGCAATTCCGCCCAAGTCAAAAGCCTAGGGTGCCTAGGCTGTCATAGTGCTGAAGTCTTCAAGGGATTTCTGCCCTGCCTTAAAAATTTGCAGTGCCTGGACCTGAGTCAGGCTCCCTTTTTGCATGCAGAACAGACATTAACTCAACTTAGAGAGCTTGGAAAGGCCAGAAGGGCCTGTATCCATCCTCCAATGATCCCAAGTTCTCCCAAGCAAATTGCAGACGCAGCGGCTTTGCATGCTGGCTTTGTTGAGCCGGTGCCAAAAGTGTGTAGCTTCTGGCTACTGTGTCCTTCTTACCATGGCTGATCAGCTGAGTTCAAACCTTGGAATGCAGGTCAGATCAGCAGTTCCTGTGCCCTGCCTTTGCCAGGCCGCCATGAAGATGCCCAGCTACATTAAATGCATTCTCTTCGAGGTGTGATGGGTCTCACCCCAAAGAAAGGCAAATGGCTTTGGCATGTATTGTACTTGTAACCTGTAAGTAGTCCTCAGTCTATAGAAAGAAGAGAAAGACCACAGGCAGCCTAAACCTAAAACCAAAAAATGATTGAGGTTCATGCGATTGTGACAGTCTGCAGGCTCCGAAGTCATCCGCTTCACCTGCTTCACCGAATCCCCGGACGGCCAGGATGTTCAGGCCAGGCGGCATGTCGGGCTGTGGGTCCGCCCTTTAAGACAAACGACTGCCAATGAGCATTGCCCCACTGGAACTGCGCCCCGCTCAGCCCACTCTATAGTTATCTTTCATCAAACAAATGTTGAGTCAATTTCCCACCTCAAAGAAACCACCACACACATTCAATAAGAACATGTATGACAAAATGTATCAGAACGCGGAACACAATCCGCTTCCTCACGCCTGCTAGTGACGATGTGACAGCAAAGCGTTTTTCTTTCCGAATGAGCAGACGCTGTGGTCCCCCGAGGCTGCGATGCCGATGTGGCAGAGGCCATGAACCGGAAAGACAGTGTGGGGGCTCAGGATTGGGGAAACTTTTACAAAAAGTGGCAGTTGGAAGAAGGGGATCTGAATTTATACTTGGAATGTTATGATTTTCAGCAGTCTCTGCTGGATAGTGTGGTGGGGGATGTTGGAGTGCGCTCCACAGGTTCTGCAATTGGCAATGCCTATTCCATTTTCATGATTTTTCATGCAAGTGGACCAGAACTAATCGGGTCGACCCAGTGGGTGTGGTAACTGGTCAGTGAGAGCTATGCCAGTTAGCCACACTTTTGGTACTGTAGGCAGGTAGGCAGGCGTGTCTCAGAACTTAGACATCAAAAATGTTGATCTTCCGTTTTCCCAGGCGGTTTGCCCCTGATTTCTTTCTATCCACTGCTCTCGTGGCCTGTGCCATACAGCGATGCAGATTTCCCGTCTGAGGTCTGAGGACGGCAACATCGACTTCGAGGAATTCTTTCAGATGATGCGGGGAGCTGCAGCTGGGCGCTGAAACTGGCTGAGTTCTTCTGAAGTCTTGATGAACTTTCAAGAAGACATTAGCCAAGCAGTGGGGGTACCGTGTTATGAATTATGATTTTAGATGATTCAGTTTATATGAGGCTGCAATTGTTTGGGATGTGATTATCAAATAGTATAAGCAACAATACCGGAATATGATCGTGATCAAAGCAGCAACCACTTGGGGCACGAATGGCATCGTTTCTACAGGGTGATGCTCCTCAGAACTCACATCGCCCCCAGAGCCGTCCAAAATCTCAGGAAAACAGTCCCAAGCAGCGGAGGGATCTACCGCTTTGAAGAAAGGTGGAACTTCTGTACGAATTCGGTGGAGGATCCCATCATGGCATCAGGGGCGAATAACATTTTATGTGCCAATTGAAGATACTTGAAGGGCATGCTGCTTGCTGGTTACATGTCTTCCTGGGTTTTTGTGCAGTCTTCTGTGAACAGGAGGTTGTATTTTTGAAGCTCTGTTCCAGTCTTGAACTACGCAGATCTATAAAGGATGTTGACCCTCTTCTGTTGCAGCCACTATAAAAAACAATCCTTGAGGGTTGATGATGGGCGCCGTATCAGACAAGGACTTTATTCATAGGGATTTGGATCATCTCCCTAATTTTTTGTTGATTTTTGATCCAAAGTAAGAAGCTGTTCCTTTTCTCCGCATTCCTTACTCAGCTCATGATTTTCGGAAGTTTTGCCCTTCCAGACATTGGCAGGTTCCACGCCCAGCAACGCACGTATGACGGCGGGGCAGCAGGAGGAACTCCAGAAGCTCTCAGGTGGGGGGTTCGGGGATGAGAAGGGATGGATCTCTCCATTTTCTCGGTTTGGATGCAATTTGCTATCTGGGGGATATTTGCTATTTGGAGTTATTTCATATGTTATTTCATCATTGATGAATTTAGGATGGTGTTCTCGGTGAATGTTCCTTTTGCTGGGTGGAAACTGGAAAACTTTTGGATTTCTCACCTTGACAGCTGGTTCAGCTGGTTCAAGTGACAGGTTTGCTGGAGGATTTGGATGATGAAGGAGAGACCACCAAGCAGGCAGGAGGGTTGAAAGCAGACGTGGTCTGGTCACCTGTCACATGTCAGGACTTGTTGTGTCTCTTCTCCGATACAAGAGCCATGAATAGCTGATGGTTTCACCATATTCCACACAGTTTTGAAGCGAGGCATGGTTGTACATCATCAATTGCGCGCAAATTGAAGCATCGAAAGACACATGATTCTGCCATAATTCCACCATCAATTCCATGGGTTTCCATGTTTTTTCCCCCTTTCCCCTGGAGTCTGAGGCATCGGTGTCCGCCCAGCTGAAGCTTTCAGCCAAGATATTCTACTGAGGGGCCGAGGTCACATTCCTTGGATGGTAGCCGAAGTTCGAACATCATCAGTTAATCATGTTTAAGACATCAGATGACATCAGACATAAGCATAAGTGACATCATGTGATATCGTGTGACATCTCATCAAGGGAGTTCCGCCGGGTGCCGCGGATCATCGAAACAGAGCCATAGAAGACCAGGCTCCCAAGCACTGCTTGGGGCAGCCGCTTGAAGCATGGAATTAGTGTTTGATCCAACCTGCTAAAGCACCGAACAAAAGGCTGCCACAGGGAACTTGGTTTGTGTCACGGTTGGATGTCCATAACATAGAAATCTGATGAAATGAAATATATGATGAAATATGATGAACTATGCAAGTGAGGTCGGCCTGTCCGTGAATGCATCAATAGGAGAGAAACCCAGGTAGTGACTTGGGTCTACCCAAGTTTTTGATAGACCCTGGCTATGAGATATCTGGCGGAACATGTTGAATCACGGGCAAAAGGTGATGCAAGGATGCGGTGGTGATACTTGAGCATGATTCGTTGAACGTGGTTTTGACGCTCGCTTCTTCTCTTGCGCAAGGAGGCTCAATTGAATCTGTTTGTTTTTGTTTTCCTTGGCCAAGATGAGTGCATGCGATATTTGTTTTGATGTGTCTTCTGATCTTGGTGTTCCGGCGTGTTGCGTCCGCAAGGGCCGCGAGCCTGTAAATTTCCGCATGTGCAAAAAATGCTTCGTGAAGGTGAGTTTGTGCATTGCGACTGGCAGGTTCGGTGTTTGGCTGCTGCGTTTTTCTAGGTTTTGACATGCCGCCCGGAGGGGGGCGTCTCTCGGTGCCCGCACTGCCGGGAGCGCCTGAACGCCCTTCCTGGGCGGCGGGCTGTGAGAAGGTTCACTGGCAACTTGGACGAGCTTTTGGCCGACCTTGTTGCCAGCCAGTGGACCGCACCTTGGTTGCAGAACTGCTTTCGTTGCTCCTTCTGCTGCTGCCTTTGCCTGTTACTTGGCCTGTTGCTTGGCCTGTTGCTTGGCCTGTTCTTTTGCCTTTTGCTTGGCCTGTTGCTCGGCCTGGTCTGTTGCTTGGCCTGTTCTTGTGCCTTTTGCTTGGCCTGTTGCTTTGCTTGTTGCTTGGCCAGTGGCTTTGCCTGTTGCCTGTTTGGGTTTGGCGCCTGTGCCGGTTGCTTTGGGTGTTGCTCTCGTGTTGTTCTGGCCCTTGGCTGCTGATTGTTTGGCTTACTTTGGCTGGAATTTTCTTGACCCAGGCAATTCCAGACGGTGGCCAGGATCAAGGTGCGTGCTGCTGTTTTCTAAAGTTTATATGCCTTTGTGACTCCTTCACCAGGAGCTCGCCCTGAGGAGGACTTGCCTGAGGACTCCGTGTGCGCTGATCAGGCGCGCTTGCATGGATTTCTTTGGTTGTCGCCTGGGGGTACAAGACAGGGGCCAAAGATCCGCTGCATTCATCGTTTGTTGTGGTGCGTGTTTTCTGCTGATATTTGTGTTGCTGCTGTTGCTGCTAGCTGGTGCTGGGTGGGAGTTGTGCCGACATGGGAAGATTTTGGGTAACAGTCCTGTGGTGATTGCATGGTTAAACTACATGGGGAGACTCTGTGCTGCACTTTGCAGTGGCGATTTCAAATCCAACATGGCCCCCAACAGCGGACATAGGATCCTTCTGGTAGTGGTGCCCGCTCCAGTTTTGCGCTTGCGGGCTTGAGTGTCTTCATGTGAATTTCGTGCCTGGTGCGGGGTGAGTAAGCGTGCACAGACATGAATGACTCTGTGCGACGGCCAAGCAAATAGTTTGAAAACTTGATCTAAACAATGAGGACGGCGCTGTGGATGCCACGCCCGCCGGACCCGCCGCGGACCCACACGTGAGCGAGGCGAGACAGCGGGAAGTCTTTTCAAAAACGTGAGTTCGAAGAACATATTAATTTTTCTCTCTCTCTCTCTCTCTGTCTTTCTTTCTCTCTCTCTCTCTATTTCTTTCTTTCTTTCTTTCTTTCTTTCTTTCTCTCTCTCTCTCTCTCTCTTTCTTTCTTTCTTTCTTTCTGTCTCTCTCTTTTTTTCTTTCTTTCTTTCTTTTCTTTCTTTTCTTTCTTTCTTTCTTTCTTTTTTTCTCTTTTCCACCAGCTCCCGTTTTCACTCCAAATCTTCTGCGTGGAGACTGTGGGGGATCGTTTTTGATTTTGGTCAACATTGCATTAGTAAGTTGCACACTTCCGACCCGAGTTGTTCTTCTCGATTTTCCAAAAACGGGTTGAAGGGCGCGATCTATATATCTACTATGCAGCGCATATACAGAGAAATGCATGGGTTAGATAGACAGATAGATCACCACATTGCAGTTGCTGCCGCAGGATGCCCCGAGCGCCAGCAGTGTGCCACCCAAGGTTTGATAGAACAAAGTGTGAACGAACGTAAACGGCGTCAGTTGGTGAAACAAACACCTTGTCATTTGGAGATATCGCTTGTGAAAAGAGGCACCAGTCATTTTTGACTTCAAACCGTAGACAAAACCAGTCAAAATTCAAGTCAACAACCTGTCAA
>Ga0126342_10008130_pt1 | contig 18769 bp, 16 predicted proteins | sample Cyp1metagenome_FD_92528 | JGI IMG/M metagenome (GOLD analysis project Ga0126342, IMG submission 92528) | Coral microbial communities from Lord Howe Island, Old Settlement Bay, Australia - Cyphastrea 1 metagenome | ecosystem: Host-associated > Invertebrates > Cnidaria > Coral ...
AAGGAAAGGAAAAAAAAACACATTTTGAGCATCCTGGAGTAGATTTTGGAATATTCTATCTAGGGGGTCCGAATATATAGTTTAGTATTGGGTCAAAAAACACTGGGTTTTTTCAAAAAAAAAAAACGCCCCCTACGAAACTGGATTCTATCTACTCCAGGATTGTTATATATACATACATAAATATATATATATATATACACGCGTATGTCATATAATCTGACAAACAGCGACCTACAATAAGATATAAATTGAGCACATGACAATATAATTTGGATGTAACAAACATAATGATATAGATATGGGTTCCTTAATGGTATTTGAATGTCTGTCCTCCATGTCTATCACGAATGGTAAAGTATGCTTCTCCGAACATCATGGCCTTCCATAAACATTCAAATATCAGAGACCCTGCAATAAAGTCAATTTTTCGGCGTGGCATGGTACTCACCAATGCGTAGAAACAGCTTCTTATTCAACTATCCAACCTGCCAACAAGATTCGCATATCACCCATTTGTACCTTTATGAGCTCACCAGTTGCATGTCCACATTACCCACATTGGTTTGTCTGAAAATTGGCTGTACGTACCCCAAATGGCAATTTTAAGATATGCATATATATATATATATATTTATGTATTCATATGTGTATGCATGTATATATATATGTAAATATATATATATATATATATTTCGGGGAGATATATGATAAACCATCAATTCCTGTTTGGTTTTCCCTACATTCTACACAGCCACTGTCTCATCGTGGGCCATTTTTCAAGCGCCTGGAAGAGCAGCAACATCAAAATGGGCCCGGCCCTGGGAAACCCTAGAAAAATGATCGACAAATGGTGGGGAAAACCACATCGAAGTGTTGGTTTACAAAGGAGGGCAGCAACTGATTCCAATCCAAATGTATTTCCAATAATAGGGGCACATCATAATAGTTCATAATATGTGGCTGATTTGTTAAACAAACACACCAATCTAGAATAATGATTTGCCACATGATATGAAATTTACAAATCACACATCTGGAATAAGGTCATGTTTGGGTGGCTCCACTAAGCATAATTTCTAGCGACTTGCTGGCAGTTGTCGTCTCTCCTCATCAAACCCCGGTATTCTTTATTTTGGGAATAAGCCATGTTATTACATGTTATGACCATTCCTCAATGCATGGATATCCATATGTTGAGCACACGCCATTGACATCTGTTTGATGTCTCAGGTTACCCTGGCTGAAGCACCCATTCGTCGTGAAGGCAAGTTTCTGCTGCTCCTTGATGCTCTTTGCATTAGAAAGACTAAGTATGACTGGGTACCCTCTGGTAAACTAACATAGCGAACTGGAAAATCTCCACTTGTCAAAGATAAATCAACTATTTCGACTGGGCCATGTTCAGTAGCAAACTGTTAGTCATTACCCGAGGGTAAACCCCTCCTTTAACCTGCCCGTTTCGAGGCACAAGCCCTTGCCATAGAAGATGGGCCGTCTACGAGGGACTTTGAAGTCTGGAGTGCCTCGGATACGGAAAAAACCGGAGGAATGTACTACATGTAGGTGGCCAATGGACATGCTTGCTGCTTACCGGACACATTTTCAAATGATATATATATATGCATGTATATATATAGATTTAGATATAGATTTAATATGATATAATAAGATGCTAAAATGCTTTATATATTTGTTATTTGTTCGATGTGTTTTTTCCTTGCATGATATCTTACACTTTTTGGAGATCATCGCTATAAACAATGGTTGTCCACCCTTAGCGGATTCATGAACTCAAATATACCTACCATGATTTCCCGAGGTTTGTGTAGTTCTGCTGGTTACAAACAGATATTTGCACTGGATTGTGTGATTGTGTTCCCACATTGCTAGACATTTCTTGGCGAATATTCGCAGGACTGTGTGTATATGACCAAATAGTCCATGATATCCATATGCTCCATGTATGGTATATTTACCTACATGACTGGCTGATTTTTAGGGCAAATGTAGGTAAATATACGCGTAAATATACCAGCACCATGGAGCGTATGGGATATTGTATCACCACGGTTATCGCTCATCCCGATTTTTGGTGGGATACTGACCCAAAAATTGGTTTCAGAACCTGCGCGCGGAAAGGGCTAGAAAGGGATGCTCCGTTGCTCGGTACTGTTTCAGACAAAAACGTGTTGTACTCTGAAAACATATGCCATACAATAGAGCATGTTGCAAAAGCACTCAAAGCCATCTTACCAATACGATTTTCACAGTCGGACCACGTGAATCAAACAATCTGAAAATCAGACAAAGGTGGGTCTGTCACAACTTCCACGTCAAAAAGAAACTCGCCACAATGGCCAAGAAATCAAACAAACTCAAAACAACCAACCTCAGAAGATACAAATGTTGATCAATGTTGACTTCTCACAATCACATCAATTGGTTGTCACTGATATGAATGAACTGCCTTCGTTTCCACAATGATGCATGGATATGATTGAACTGCAGCACTTCATATGCTGTTTTAAACAGCCCGCAGATCCAGCCATCGACCAAAGCTGAGCAGCCATCTCCTGTAATGTCCACCTCAGATCAAAATTGCGAACGGATTTAGCATGGAAAATGGATGGTTTATGGATGCCCAACCATACATGGTGATATGAATATAATAATTAATGGTCTGAAATGGTATAAATTTTACTATATAAATCACTCACCGTCCTGAAATGGGTAGCTATCTTAAGATAGCCAAAAGATTTCAAACGCCCAATCCAATCCAACCATCATTCCAGAATCCAACCATCATTTCGTACTGTTCCGAAAATTGCTCCAGCGGAACCTACTTGCGAATCACCCCTTCCAATAAAAAAGTTGCATCACTGGATCTGTTGCTGAACAATTACCATTTCTGCAAATCACTTCTCAAAGATCTAGCATGAAATTTCTTCCTAAATGACACTCCGATATACATTGTCCAAACCAATACAAATATATATATATATATAGTATAATTTATGTTATATATTAAAATATATAGTGTAGTGTATATATATATATATTTATATCTAATAAAACACAATATATATATATGTGGAATTAACACATATATATATATGTATAATAAATTTGATCAACAAATATATATAGAAAACAATGATATGCACCAAACTTCCCATACCCACGTGGATTCTATCCCTTGCTTCCCCGACATCGCTCCGCCCTTCGGCTCCACCGAGAAAAAAGCGGGGCACATAATGCGCCGGCATCAAGCGCTCCACAAGATCTCGGGACTTCTGGAAGAGGGGCACGATGACCTCAGGGGCATACCGGTAACCAAAAGAAACAAATAGCTCTGGGAAATCACCATAGCTGAATTGGTGAATTCGAACTATAAATGGTCATTTTCAATAACTATAACTATTTTTAGTAACATAACTAATGGATTAATGAAACATCACCATGATTTATGGTTATTTTCAATAGCTATGTTCAGTCAGTCCTAAATCCACTGGTTGATCATCTTGTCCATCGAAAATTACATTTTTTGACCCACCAGTTGAGCAGTTGACTTGAAACTGTTAAAGGTCTTTAAAATCCTGAAAAGTATGCATCTTAAAAAGTCTATTCACTGCAATGATCACTTGGATCAACATCTCATATGCGAAACATGTATGCTACGTTTAACTAACATAACTATGGAAAATCACCATGTTTCATGGGAAATCCACTATTTCTATGGCCATTTTCAATAGCTACGTTAGTTTACCAGAGGGTATGCTACGTTTAACTAGCCACAACCACCATACGTCGTCCGTCACTGTGCCATCCACGGAGCATGTGGAAATATCGAATGGAAGCCATAGAGAGAGAGAGAGAGAGAGGCCATGGTGCAAATGTCTTATCATTAGGATTTTTTGCACAGCCATGTTAGGGATATATTAAGACAATATAACATAATATAATACAATATAATAAAATATAATAACGTAAAATACAATATAATACATTACAATATAGTACAATATATTATATGTAATTTAATGAAGCAATTCATGTGCTGAGTAGTTCACTTTAACCCCATGCCATGACCGAACATGCCCCGCCGGGCAACCAAGTTCACCAAATCGATGATTTGGCCAAAGACCACAACAATACCCACCTGATCGCACCATGGAACTGGGTCTCATGGAACCCATGTTTGATCCCCCAAAAAAGCTAATCCTTTAGCTAGTTAACATATGTGTGGATAATATATATATATATATATAAATATGTGTGTATATTGTATATTGTATATGTATATATTTGAATTTTGTGCATTTATGATATATATGATATAACGTATATATCTTTAGTTCTACCTTTACTATCCCCAGATACCCCAAGCTTTCCGGAAAGTTTACCATTGACTCCCGATCCGAAAGTTCCGACGTGTCGATCAGTCGATCATCATGCTATATGGTTGGTGGTGCAAAATATGAAAGTCAATGGGAAGGATTATCCCATATATTATGGAAAATCAAAAATGATTGAAACCACAAACCAGCTATTTTCAAAATGGAACAGAACGTCGTTTGAAGTTACCTTCGAACCATCCAGCATTAGTGATGAACACTAGATTACTCAAGTGGCAAACCACTTTACCTTCCCGAACAATCATCTCTGACACGACTCATGCCGCATCACGTTTGGCCATGTTCGGCTGCTCAAAAACAACGCATGTTTGGCTGATTGTGGGAGATTCGCCAGTGAATCAACTCCTATATCAATTGTTTGCTGGTTGAATCCCAGTCGTTTCTCCAAAGTAAAATCGCACTTTACGATGGTCCATATGCTCCCGTTACTTTCGTTGGTAATTTTTCTCATTTACCTAATTTTACTTATCCATTCGTCGTTGGTCAGTAATCGCTCCGCTTCAGCCAGAATCTCAGAGACCTGTCGAGCAGGTCGCCGGGTCACCAGGATAAAGAGAATGCCCACCAACTGCGAGTACCAATGTGTGGGGTAGAGATCGCCATAGCCTCAGATAGGCCATGGCTGAACTGTTCAGATCTATCATTGGGTCGGTGAGAAAAGAACACCTGAGCTATGAGCTATGTGGAATAGATGGCGACCAAAGGAATAACTTGAATAAATCTGTGTTTCCAGCTATTTCGGAACCAATTTTCAGGTTCAACATGATACCAGCTTGACCACACCCTCTGGTAGTTTCAACTCATCCGAAAAATACTTCTCAGTTGGGATCATCCCAAATATCTGAATCTAAAATGTGGACTTGATTGAAAATTGTTACCGTATAGCCCCCAAAAAAAAACTGCATCTACAATGGTTTCATCGGAAAGGTCATGACAAACCATCTAATTTGTCTATTGCTCTCCTATCTATTCAGTTCAGGGTGGGTCCCCCTAAATGAGTTGGTGCCCCCGGTCTAGTCATAGTTACAGTTTTAGTTATACTTACAGAGATAATCATCATGAACCCATACAAAGCCCAGTTATATGAGTTATAAAATGTTATAAACCAACATAAACCAACTTAGCTGTGGAACTTGAAATGCCCCAAGTTATTCTTGTTTCCCCTTTTCCGCCTCCATTAATAGAGGATTCCCAGTTTTTCAGAATTGGGGCACCGCCTTTGCCCGTCAGGACCACACCACCAAGTGGCCCACAGTAGACATCGTCACCATGCCGAAGTACAGCGATTGATCCCAGGTCCAGCCCTCCAGGTTGGCAAAGAAGACCACCTCAATCCAGCATGGTGGGATGATTGAGGGTAAACTTGATGGATTTTACGGGGATTTTAGTTGGTCATCAAACGTGGCTAGCTGGAAAATCCGGTATACGGTATACATGAAATATAAATGAGGGTTTTATATGATATACATATAATCATATATAATCATATATATATATACTGGTTGGTGGTTGACCCCTCTGAAAAATGATGGAGTGAGAGCCCAGTTGGGATGATGATTCCATTCCCAATGGAAAGTCATGACTATTCGCCATGTTCCAGTCACCACCAAGCGGTTGATGAATTATGGGATTACCAGCCCGCCACCTTCGATGAATCCATATGAATCCAACATTTTTTTAAGCCGAACAAAAAGCTGTTGGTATCAACACCTTCCATTCAGAAATCACCTGCCACCCGAAAAAATGTCCGAAAAATATCGCCCATAAATCCTAGAACCCAATAAATTATCAACCAACTTTGCTAGGGCTGCTAGGGTTTGGGAGCCCCACCTTCATTGGGGATGTTCCATTCTCTAGGTTTGATTGTAGTAAAAGGCTGGAGCTGCACAGCTACCTGGGGAAACAATAAACACACTGCTCCTACTTGGATGAAGTTGTTCATTGTTCCTGAATATGCAAGTCAAATTTGAGATAGTTGACATGCCCTTCATCTATTCTGAATCTAATCCCTGTTCTTGTTGACTGATTATCATGACACTCTCATAGTGGTTACCCTCCGATCACCAAACAAAACAACTTGTTATTGGAACCTAATATTCCAACTTCCTTCTTTCCTTTTTAGCAGGGTCTATGAGACCATGTCAGTTGGGAGGTAATGCACCGTTGATGCGACTCTCCGCAAGCTCTTTAGTCCTAAAGGGACGTCCCGGCAACCGGCTTCTGACCTTTTTCTTCGATGGCGAGGGCATTTAAATTCAATTTCAGTTGGATCAGCCGGTGAAACTGTTTGGCATTCAATCTGAAGAATTGATCAGAATTGCAGCCGTAAACAGGGTATGTAGATGTAAACGTGGCATCTCAGAACGACATCTTGCAAAATGCAGAGACGCCCAAGAAAACGCGAGCACTTTTCAACTTGTTCCAGGCTTTTCAAGCCCAACGTGCTCGCGGAAGCCATCGGTGATCTCCCGATCTGCATCCTGAAAGACATAGTCCACAAACTCCTCCACCGAAAGAGAGCCATTCTCGTCCTGTCTTTGTTTTCTTCCGACAAAAAAAACAGTTTTCTTACGGTTTCATGCTTAACTGGTTGGTGGTTGACCTACCCCTCTGAAAAATATTGGTCACTTGGGATGATTATTCAGAAAAATAAAAAATGTTCCAAACCACCAACCAGTTAAAGTATTAGCACAATTTAGCACATACGTTCTCCCTGGTGGTATCAAGCCATTCTTGGGGCTCACCAGCTCACACGCGCTCGGTGTCCTTGTCCAAGGCATCGAACATCTGCTGGCAATCGGCTTGGGATACTCCCAAGCTCACCAAGATTCTTGGATTCGCTTGGCTATCCATAAAAATACCCTCTGGTAAACTAACAGTTTGCTATCGAAAATGGCCATTTACAGTGGATTTACCCAGCTACAAAATAGTGATTTTCCATAGTTATGTTAGTTTACCAGAGGGTAGTGGGTTCCCTGGTGGATGTACAAAAATTGTGAACTAAACCATCAACGTGAAACACAGTCTACTAAGCAAGATGTTGTTCAAAAAGGAAATTCAACGAATCCACAAAATAAAAATTGTGATGTGGTTCGCCCGCCTTTTGCGAGACGATTTTAAGAATGGTAAAGCTCTTCAACCCGGGAGTATTTGAACCAAACAAAATAGATCAAAATAGATCAATCACCTGGTTCCAGATGTTAACGAATGGTTTCGAGATGTTTCGATCTCCCAGTAGAATGGGCCAGCTAGACACAGTCCAAACATGGGGATACCCAAAACTAGCAGGTTCAATGGCAAAAACGATGAGAAACGATGACTAAACCTGGCTGGATATTGATTTGTTTGCGAGTTTCCTAGTTTTCCCTTCACTTTCAAACAAATGATTAATTCTCCAAAACCATGGAAGTAGTTTCAAGGTAATACTCTCCAACAGGACATGGCCAGCAAAAGATTTCAAGTCTCTCAGCAAGTTCCGCTGGGGTGATGTTCCCATCGCCGTTCTGGTCGAAACGAGCAAAGGAGGCCTTGAGGCGATGAATGCCGGCAGTGGTCCAATTGGCGCTGGTCAAATCACCTGGGGAAGTCACCAGCGTCCAGCGCGATGGGGGGATGGGAGGATAGGATGAACGGTGCAACGTAACTGTTGGGGTGACTTCGAGTGGATTTCATGGTATACCAATAGTTTAGTAGGATTCAACTGAGATCATATGAGTTCAACTGAGATATGAGTTAAGCAATAAAGAATGTATACAGTATACAGTACTTGGAATTGGGATATTATGTATAGCCTATAATAGCCTATAGTAATCCCCGAATTAGTTGAACAGTAAACCAGGAAGTTACCGGGCGAAACATCATCTTTCTCACATCCTGGAAAAAAATCGATCTTTTTTGGGACGTATGTTAAAGCCATGGTCATAGCTAAGCAGGTAGGCCCATGGCAAAATACTGAGGTATGAAACTGCCCAACAAAGGTTTACACAAATAATTTAAAAATTGGTGTCAACTTTCAAAGCTGGATTGGCATCCGGTTGCATCTTATAAGTTTCTGTTGGATGAATGGCACCAGCCAGAAACATTCGGTTCCGCATCCAAGCAGCCAGGAGAGAAGGCCCAAGCTCCCTTGGGAAAGTTCACATAGAGTCGCGAGCCCCCATCGGAATATTTGATGCCCCGCACTCGTCCAATACTTCCTGTGGGGATGTCATCATCCGCAGAGGCCCAATGGACCAGATCCCGTCGCTGGAAGCAACTTTAAACTGCTGGGCCAGAAACTGCACAAGCACTTGGGCCACTGGATGTAGATCTTTCCATTCTCCTTGAGTCTCACCACTTCACCAATGTCACCTTGCAAAAGTGGCAGTGAATCATCATGCCCCCTGATCCCATTGTATCCCGATCTATTGATGGTTCAACTTGTTGATTTGCCATACATTTGAATCACATTGATAGTCATTGTCCAACAAGTCACCACCAATGTATATATATATGTATATATATATATGTATATGTATATATATATATACATACTTATTTATTTATAGTTCAATGGATTGGTTGAAGTACGTATTTGCAGGACACATCCATATTTCATGGGAAAATCATTAAATCCCACGGGATTTCTGCAGTCACCTTCAGGAATATCTTCATCATGCTTCTTCCACTGCACATAGTCCCCGGGTTGAAAGCGCAGAGGTCTCAACTGTGACACTCGGAAGTTCCATGTTCCCTTGGGGAACCGGACCCTCATCCTGGTGGATGAATTCATAGACAACAATAGAATCCCAAATGGTCGATTTACAGCACCAAAAAGATCATACCTTCTGGTAAACACAGCGAACTGGAAAACCATCATGTGCTATAGGCATTTATAGGTAAATCAATTCTAAATATCTATATTTTATATACATGGCAATTTTCAATAGCTATGTTCAATTACCAAATGGTATCTTTTCTGCAAATCCAGCCGTCCTTCCATCCTTCATGTTCAAAGTCTGCACCTCTCCCACGGTACCTTGCTGCGTTGCGATGTTTAGTGCCCTGCAAAAAGTGAATATCTTTGGAGGGGTTGAATGGAATTGAGATGCGCTATCAATCTACATTGAGAACACCTCAAGCACTCAATCAATCTATTGCTTGCATACTGGCATGGGGTATATATAGGCTCTATATATTACTACTACTACTACTACTCCTCCTCCTACTCCTCTTCCTCCTCCTCCTGCTAAGAATATGATGAACAAACCATCACAGAGATTCCCTCCAAAGGTGATCCCAGCCGTGCGCTGCAATGCTTACGCTGCTTAAGCAGGCTCATGCGAGGTCACATATTGCCTCTCCCCTACTAAAAATCAGCAAGTTGGTTTTGAGCGTGGGCAAATGGTTAATAAACCCTTATTAGTACAGTAGTTGGTGACGTGGTTCAGATTCTCCTTCGCGTAGACCCTCACGTTCTTGGGGTGGTCACGAACAGAGGCGGGGGCGGGTGGTTGGATCGCGATTAAACTAGAACATCTACAGAATGTACATAATGTGGTAAGTCCAATCATGCACCATCCACACTCATAGATGTGTGGAAGGAACTACCACCATCCCCAATCGGCAGTTACAATCAGCAGGAGCGGAAAACCCCCAAACCATCCTTTGGCAAAGGAGAAATCAGCCGCCGACAAGTGCTTATGCCATCCATATGAATCAATTATATATCATTCATCATCAACGAGAGGGCAAACAAACACACAAACAATCACGACTCACATATCAACATAAAAGCCTTACCTAACCACAGTAGTAAACTCTAACCATCAAAAAAATCATCCCCTTCAATGCTTAGTTGGCCACATCATGCATGACTTTACATGATTTGACCACAAAGTCTGACAAGTCAGCTGATGCCACGGTGCCCTTGGGAACGTCCTCATAGTGAAGCGTCCACGTCACCAACGTGTCCTTCTGCAGGGGGCTGCGCCGCAGCTCCGATGGAGCGAAGCTCGCCTCTGCGAAGCCTTCGAACTGCACGCTGAAGTGGAGCCGGTCGGCATCGATGCCCCGGGCCCAGCCTGGTGAAATGTGGTGAAAGTTTAAAAACAGGGAATTCATGGTGATTTCATGGTGATTTCATAGTGATTTCATGGTGATTTGGGATTTGAGGAAGATCAATAAGGGGATTTCTAGGTGATAGAAAGTTGATTTACGATAGCTGAGTTGGTGTTCAATAGGTTAACCATAGCTAAAACCCACATTTTGAAAAATACATCTATGTGGGATAAGCAACTTAGGAGGCCTAACCAGGGTTGTTGAGCCGTTAATAAGGAAGGGTTCTCCAAACCTTAGCGAAGTTGGCTGAAAGAAGTAGGCCAACCGTTGGGGTGATGGCAAATAGATCCACAAATAGATGGGGTTGTAGACCAACTTGTGCCTGCAATTCCTGAGAGTCAACTGAGGATATTGTGATGATGATGATGATGATGATGATGATGGTGATGGTGACGAATGTGAATAAATATCTATATATAGATATAGATATAGATATAGATAATGTCAAGTCAGGATTAATCAATATCCCATGATTAATCAACCTCCTCCTCCCAATTTAATCCGGCGTTGACATTATATAGATTTGGGGGCAACTTGATGTGTTCCCTATGGGACTTACGGGATCCATTGGAATCCGGCTTTTTTTATTGGCGGCCAAATGATATCATTCCTTCCAAATGAGTAAATGAGTGAAATTGTCATGAAATCATCCCCAAAAAATGCTCTCACGTGGTTGGAAGACTGTTTTTTTTCGTAGCATTCCGCTCACCGTTCCCTCCTAACCTGTTTGCCCATTGGGGGCGATGACGTAGTCACCCCTCTGGATCTTCGCCAGTGCCAACTGCTCTGGATCGAAAAAGTCGTAACCATCGTTCGTGTTCAGGATCAGCTTGCCATCACGGAGCCCTCCAGCAAGTGAATAGAGTCCTGGGGATTTGACGAAATGAAGATCAAATGCCGTAAAGTCAGGATCTTTGGCTATTGAACCCTCCTATTTTTGGGGGATGAGGAATCTTGACACCCATTGCATCATGGAGTTAAGCATGATTCAATACATCCTGTGACCACCGGATCAGGGATATATCAGATATACCCATATATATATATATATATATCCTACAGTTTTGTATGTGTCCATTCAGAGTCATGATTCTTCCAGTGCCCCCAACCACTGCCGCCCAGTAGACATCTTGGGCATCCCAATCACGTTCCGATGTATAGCAATAGGGCTTAGAAACCAACAGCCACATAGCTGAGGATGCAGAATTGCTACCCTCTGGTTATGCCAAAATAGCTAGCTAGAAAATGGCAATAGAAACAGTGAACGTTCCCGTTAAACATGTTAATGTTCCATAGTTTTTTGTATGTTTACCAGAGGGTGATTGCTAATTGCCAAGACCCCAGCCACCTACCCCATAGTGGTGAGGTCAATGTTTTTTGCCCCACGGAATCAACGGTCCGAATCCCCACCTTTGGCGCAAGTGGCTTTTTTTTGGTGCAGATATGAACGTATTTTGGCTTAACATCTTCAACCTGCTCTATTTACCATCTGGTAAACGTTTACAGTGTTTACAGTTTGCGAACTTGAAAATGGCCATAGAAATAGTTGATTTACCCAGCTATAAAATGGTGGATCTTTCCATAGTTTTTTGTATGTTTACCAGAGGGTATCTCTATATGGGGATGAATCAAAAGCGACATTCTAAAATTGCGGGGGATCAACATTGACCAAGTATTGGTGCTCACCAAAGGTGCATAGTTTTAACCCACTGCCATGTAGTAATACAATGTTATATCTGGTTGGTGGCTTCAAGTCCTCTGAGAGAAACAAAAAGACATTAGTCAGTTGGGATGATGACATTCCCAATATATGGGAAAATTAAACATGTTCCAAACCACCAATCAAATATATACTTGCTGATCGTTAAATGTCCTCAGGACACATCCAGCCAGCATGTATGGAAAATTGCCATGCCTCTCCTTCGCCGATCTGATAAACCTTGTCACTGGCCTCCGGCTTTGACAACCTTGGAGCTTTTTTAAAGGATCTCAAAAAATAAACACATATTCCCATATATATATATATACATATACATATATATATATACATACATATTCCCATAATTTCCCTAATTACCCTCTGGTAATTTAACAGTTCGCTATTGAAAATGGTGATTTAGTTCGTGGATTTACCCATTAAAGGTGGATCTTTCCATAGTTATGTAAACGTTTACCATGTCGGGTATATAGATTCCCCCAAGGTTCGTGGATTTCCACATCGTCTAATCCCGGCAACACGTGGACTGTGGAGTGCTTCTGGAAGTCACAGCGGATCAGGTGGGTGGGCGGCACTTTGACCTGGTTTTGGATGGGCCGGGGAGTTACGAAAAGCCCATGTCGAACAGTTCATGTTTGATACGCTCTGGTAAACATACAACAAACTATGGAAAATCACCATATTTAATGGGATAAATGGGCAATTTTCAATAGCTATTTTGACATAACCAGAGGGTACATCTCCAAAATATCCAAAGTATTCCAAAGTAGAATCTATATCTAACAACCTTTTTCCCAGACTTCCCAAAAAACACCGTGCCGGGGGTGCGTATCAGTTTTTGCCGAGTTATCACTCCTCGAGACACATGGTCTTGGAGTCGTTGTTGATAGTTAGTCTAGCTGATGATACTGATTTCTCAATCACTCTGGTTTTCATTTCAATCCTGCAGAAGTTTAAGAAAAAAAAATAAGCGTGAATTTCATGCGTGTAAGTCATATATACTGTATACATCTGTATACGTTGCGAACATTGCCATGTAAACTTGTCTGGTGGCATTCAATGCCAGACAAAGTTGTTACAAAGAATTCATGAAGTTCACCGGTTTTGGGCATTTCTCGACCCAGGGAAAAATACCGATGGTGTTTTGTTCACTGCGAGGCCCTGTGACTATACCATACGATGGTCATCCTGGAGATATAAAATGAAAATCTCATGAAAATTTCAAAATATCTTCACCAAAATGGTAATATCTGCAAAAATTCTATATTCTATCTACTTCAGGATGATTCTTAGGTCTATCCCTCTGATCCCGTAATAACCGGCGATTGCCATGATCCCCGATCTGCCTTCTCGCCCAGAACGTCTACCACCAACTTTCCCTCATCCCAAAGCACCACTTCGCCGACCGCAGAGTGCAGCCCTTCTTTGCTCAAGTGGACCAGCGTGCCCTTTTGGAAGTTACCTGAGGGAGCTGCAGACGATGTATCCTCTGTAGGTAATTGGTTACATAATGTTACATTCATACCTGCCCCCCGCAATCATAAAACTTAAAGTGGGGTGAAAGTGCTATTTGTTAAAAGGTAGGTACAGCGACATAATTAGGCTGCCGTTTTGGTGAATAATTGAAGGTGTAGGTGTGGGGAAATTCCTCAACCCCGCCGGTCACTATAAGGGGATCATCAAAGGTATTTTTTTGACACCCCTTGGCTTCATACCAGCCCGAAGGGTATCACATGTGAATACCTTTATTGATTTAACTTTATAACTAAAGAAGATATAAAACATGTTGAATTAACTATAGTTGTATCAAATTGGCGCCCGTCCTTTTCTTCTCGGACTTTTCCCCCGGTTACTTAAACATTTGAAGACTTTCCGGGGTAGCAACATCTCCACCCCGGCCATGGTACACATGTTCAGCTGCCTCTCTGGCATCGTCCCTTCCCAGTTTGCGAAATGAACGTAGCGTTCACCGGCCTCGCAGTCCCACACAGACCCGACCACGCCCAAATCACCGCGCTGCACGGTGTCGTCCAAAGCCATCCTGAAATTCGTGGGGGTTTAAGATGATTTAAGCAGCACACATGGGATATAGTCAGCAAACATCATCGAATCGAAGATGGGCATTTATAGTGATAACTCTAGTCTAGTTGATATATATATATAGATTATGTATAATGGATGATTCACGAGAATTTATGACTGATGATACAGTAGCTACCCTCCAATGTCATCAAACATGGCGATTGTATTGATATTCCCGAACGACATGTAGGTTTTTTGGGGGAAATCCGGCACGCCATCTTTGACTTCTGGAGAGTGCAATGATGGGACATTTCCTACAATGTGAGGCCCCCGTTCGATAGCTAAGTTGGTGAACATAACTCCATTAACTATGGTTTATGGATGTTTATGGTACTTATAACTATAGTTGATGTAGCTTATAGACCAACTTATAACTGGGGGGGGCACATTGTAGTACTAGATGAGCCGTGGTCAAAAGGCCTTTTTATGGAAGGCGCATGAAGGCGCTAAGGGAATGCTTTCGCCGCAGCTTACGCACTCACAGTTTTAGCTTATCGCAGGAATAGTTTACGCTGATGCTTACGCGGGCTTTTCGCATAACAGCTGCAGGGTTTTGCTTACGCGACTCTTAAATGGTCATCCTTTTGCATGTGATTTTCCGTGCCAAGTCTTTTTTAGCAAAGAGGACTCTCTCTCTCTCCCCCTCTCTCTCTCTCTCTCTTTCATGTTGGAGTCTCTGCAAAAATTGATGAAAACAGTACATACCCCCAAATGGAAATTTTAAGGGAAAATGATCAATGACCATGCGAGGTCTTAGGGGTATCATGGACGATGGATATCCTATCCCACAGGATCCATGTATGGTATATATATATGCTATTATATGCTAACATTTGGGGTATATTGATGGGATCCATGTTACCATATATAGCAGCACCATGGATCCTATGGGTATGGATAAACCACCCAGCATCCAGTATACATAGCTGCCCTCCAGCATCTGACGTGCATCATCGCTCACCCGAGCCATCGCTTTGGGTCAGATCGGGGCGGCGAAGGGAGTGAGCAGTGGATCTGGTGCCATACCCTATTGGCTAATAGGGCTCTTTTGAGCCGCAAAGCAAGTGACTCACCAAATCTAGGATAATCTAGGTGAAGATTCCGCAACCTAAGATCACTGTTTCACTATTCTCTTCGATGTCCGACAGATTTCAAGCCACCAATTCCCAAGCCGCATTTTTTTCATGGCATGAAAATGGCAATGGCAAGCCACGGGGCCCATGTTTGTAGTGTTCGATCCCACATAAGATCAAACTTTGGCCAAACAACATGCCAAAATATATGACATACAAAAGCAGAAACACATGCAACAAGACTCTATGTGTAGGGGTTCAATGGTTTGGTTAAATGAAACTTTTTGAGGTTACGTTTAATCAATTCTGGAAATGACCAACAAGTCGACTCATACCTGGTCTGAGGCTGACTGCCATTCGGGGCGAGAGGTTCCAACGAAGTTAGGATGTTCAGTACTTGGCTTTTAGCCCGATGCATGTGATATCATATGATCATGTTCCAGTTCTAGTAGGTCAATGGCCATTCCAGGATCCTAAATTGGAGGTACCAACCATATATAAGGCCTATTTTTTAGGCCTATGTAAGGGAATATCACCACAAAATATGGCCAAGAATATGGTACGTTTACGTACCTCCATCTGTTGGATCCTGGAATTCCCATTGAGTAGGGGAATACACCCCAGCTAGATGGGCAGGAATCTGAAGACCGAACTATCTCCATTGGATCAACTGGAACCGAACTCACCAGTCGCCAAGCGACGGCAAAGCCTTGATAACACACCAACCTGAGACGACAGACGACAAACGACAGCAAAGCACCATCTGGGCATGTTTTTCTTTTTTTCCCATCATCTGACCACTATTCAGGATTCCTTGTATAAATATATATATATATATATGTATTAAGTATATACATAACACAATGTATACTGTATACTAAATTGATTTAGATTATGATATTATATATATATATATATATATGTGTGTTCATAAATAAATCTTGTATAATATATATATAATATCTGGACGGATTACATTGCCCACACCAAGAAGCTTTTCCTATAGTACCCAGCCATTATGTGTTTTGATCTGCCACTGAGGCCGGATTATCATTCATAAACCATCATAGGTCATGATAGACCCTTGTTTTATTATGTTTACACAAATTCATAAATAAAACTGCTACTAGACAGGCGTATCAACCCCTAATTCATTATAACTCTCATGTTATTGTGAGGGCTCAGGATTCACAACAAAAAACTCTGAGCAACTGCCCAAACCTTTCTGAGTTGAGGACGGGTTTCCTATTGATTACATATAAAGTCCAGAATCCCATTAAAAGAGATAGTAAGTATAAGCCCACTCTGAAGTATCAACCGACCATAACTTCTTCTAGAGCCATGTCCAACCCCCAAAGCGAACCATTTCAATATGTATACATTCTATGCATCAGATTCTAGATTTTCCAAGCACAAATTCAGTCGTTGCTGGTTACATAATTCTCCCCATATGCATAAAAGGCCCAGTTCGTTGGCTAAGTTGCTTTGTAACTCCAATTTCGAAAATGACAATTTTAACATGTTATAAGGCGCCTATGCTCTTGACATGTTTTGACTAGATCTAGGGCCTATCTAGGGATTATGAAACCAAGTTCATAAGGGTGTATATATATATATATATATATGTATGAGATCTATAGGGATTATGATGCGTGTATAAAACACCAAAGATACCTCCGGTGGCCACGGCCGGCTGCTTAGAAACGTCACCAGCGCCATCAGGATGGAGGATTCCGTCAGTTTCCCTCAGCGCCGTGGAAAAATCAAACCTGGCTGGAAAATCCATGGGCAATCTCTATACCCTCTGGTAATTTGACATAGCTATGGAACATGGCCATTTATAGTGAAATTTCCCTGGAAAAATGGAGATTTTCCATAGTTATGTTTGTTTACCAGAGGGTAAATATCTGGTTGGTGGTTTCAACCCCTCTGAAAAATATTAGTCAAATGGCATCATTGTTCCCAATATATGGAAAAATATGAAATGTTCCAAACCACCAACCAAATATCTACCGTTTGGTTGTTTAACATAGCTATGGAAAATCACCATTTTGGATAGGTCAATCATGATGTTTATACTCTATAAATGGACCATTTGCCATAGCTATGTTAAATAGCCAGAGGGTATCCCTATGGATCCAAACACCTCCTGACGAGGTACCCCAAAAAACACAAAGCATACCCCAGTCCCACTTCCTAAGAAGGTGCGGCGGATCCATAGGGTATAAATACAGGTTTTGACAACTTTAATACGAAAAAAATAAGCTAGAGAAGTAACACCATATCAAACCCACACATTGAACTATCAACCAACAAGTGTTATCCCAGTCTGATAGCGGCTTATATCCTCATTTCTGGTTGTATACAAATAAACAAATAAACCACCCATTCGGGAATGGTAAACATACCACCTATTTATGGTGAAATTGGGGGTTGTTATGTTTATTATTGTTTTGACCGCATTAAATATAATTATATAGTATTACATATGTAACCCCCGAATATTTCTTCCGCAGAAACCAACAACCAACTCTTTCCTGGAAATTGCATGATCCGGATGACTCGCCGTAAACATTTCAGCACCAAGCAAACGGGGCCACGTTGCGGCGCGAACTGGGCCACGTTGCGACGGGATTTCCAGCTGATGATAAGCCCCCAGGGCATCAAGGAGCCGTACAACCCCTTATAATAACCCGCTAAACATAAATCATGGGGAAATCTTACAAAAGGTCATTTATAATCCACGTTTTATTTAATAACAAAAACTGGTTGGTGGTTTCAACCATCTTGAAAAATATGAAAGTCAATGGGAAGGATTATCCCATATATGACATGGAAAACAATTTTTTTGAAAACACCAACCAGAATTAAAGATATCCCCATATCACATATCATCCCTTGTCTATCCCTATGGATCCAAGTACCTTCTCGGGAAGTGGGACTGGGGTATGATTTGGGGGGTTAAGTGCCTTCTCAGGAGGTGTTTGGATCCACAGGGTATGAGGGATTAAACTCCATAACTTGGATTGGCGTAGGGCCCCCAAACAAATAAAACCTGTTCATACAGATTCCCCAAGTGATGGATTTCAAGTGCCAAATGATGAATATGGATCATGGTGCCCATCGTATATGTGAATGTGGCTTTCTTCTCCTCTTGGCCAAGCGAGGCATCGGGATTATAACTATAATTATCTCAAAAGTTACCCTTCAGTAAATTAACATAGACCCTGTTAGATAGCGATTGGAAGGTTAATTTCCACTAAACTTGAGAGGGAAGGGTGAAAGATCGAAAGGTAGGCGTGGGTTGGAACAGGAGAAGAGAGCAAGGGAACGAGGCATATCCGCTGCGGACGGACGTGGGTGGAGTTGGGGCGGATATC
>Ga0126342_10008131_pt1 | contig 18768 bp, 15 predicted proteins | sample Cyp1metagenome_FD_92528 | JGI IMG/M metagenome (GOLD analysis project Ga0126342, IMG submission 92528) | Coral microbial communities from Lord Howe Island, Old Settlement Bay, Australia - Cyphastrea 1 metagenome | ecosystem: Host-associated > Invertebrates > Cnidaria > Coral ...
AAGTCAGCGTCAAAACAAAAAACCAGCCGGAAAACAAACCTAAAACCCAAGGTCCTTCATGGCCACACCCAGCAGAAACACCAGAACCAAATAGATCAGCACCCCAGCCGCCGGCCAGCGCCAATCCGAAGCGAAAGCCCCATCCCAGCTGAAGTGATCATAGGCCATCAGCGACATGGGTCGAGGCGAAAATTGGTAATTACGGGAAATGCTGTGAGTCCTGCGTTACCCGGTTACCTCAAATAAAATTCGGAAATGGGATGAAGTGGGTTAAACAAATGTCTTCATGTTGGACCCATATAATCATGCTCAACGCAAAAAAGTGAGAACATCTGAAAATCCAGGTGAAACCTTCTTCAAAGAGTTTGTGAACATATCGAATCTTCAAAGGGCCTCACCATTCACCATTGAATTGATTTCAGTTGGTCCCTGTCAGGTTTGGATCAAATGTTCCTCTCCAGAAGCTGCATAGAACCATGGTCAGAGAGCGGATCATGTTTCCAGGTTGATGCCAACACGTTTGCCATGCCCAGTCAGTCAAGTGCCCAAGTTCGTCACAGCTCAAAGGCTTGCTGACGCAAGAATAGCTCCGCCAGTTTAAGTATCCGTTGATACTGCCAAAAGACAAACATGTGATCTGAGAAGGACAAATTCCACTGAGAAAGGCGGTGCAACTGGGCACGCGACATATATGCACATATTCTATATCACCACAGAGGCCAACGAATGCGCATCTATTCCCCTTACTTATCCAATCTGGACCCTGGGCCTAAACATCACCATGATGATGGAAGTCCCATTGAGAGAGAGCTCTACAAACATTACCTTGCGCTGGTTCACCAACTTTGTTCAGCATCAAGAAGTTATGTTGAAAGGCTCCAAACTTGGGCAACATGAGGAAATCCAGGAAATCCCTAAATGTTTAAAGGCTCAAATGATGAATCTTCTGGATCTATTGGAGCCCCATCTTTCAACATTTTAAAGTTAAACCAGGACTGTCATCCAAAGACACTGCAGAATCTGGTCACAACACACATTCGGATTTGACTAAAAATATATTACAACCACTAGATATGTGCAAAAACATTGAAAAACCATGTTTGGGAAGCCCTTTTATCCCTTAAACCTCTTAAAACATGGAACAAAATCTCTGAGGTCAACATGGATTTCTTTGGACCAGTTCCGCCTGGCAGCTACGTCTTGGCTAGTTGATGTTGGTTGGCAAGGAGACCTGATGGAAGATCACTGGAATCCAACGGAATATGATATATGTCATGTAGGATATAGGTCTTGGGTCTTGGGAATCCTTTCTAAATGGTGGTTCCAATATGTTCCAATTCCATTGATCATATGATAATCATATAGGTTTTGGGTCTTGGGAGTCCCTTCTGATGGGGGTTCATGGAATAAATGGAATCGGATGCCTACTCATTTCAGACAGCCGCTGGATTGGGAACATCCTCCTGGGCAGTTGAGCAGCGCCATTTTCTGAACTCTCTGTTGGAAGGGTGGCGATGAGCCATAGCACTCCTTGACCCCGGTAATAGAGGCTCTATGCGAATTTCAGCCGGGGCAGAAGCTTTTCGTCTGTACATAAAACCCTCAGCCGAATGAGTTCGGTGCAAAACAACGCATCGCTCGCCGCTTTTGGCGAGCTGCTGTGCATATTTTGGAGTTCCAGCAAACCTGCAGTGATCCCTGCAACATCTGCTGGCCCCAAAAGTTGTTCATTGAGATGTCCGCCAGATTTCACGAAATATGAACATCACGCAAATACCTGGTGGTAACTTAGCAGAAACCGATCCTGTTTGGCAACTTGTGTCCGCACAGGAACTCTGAACGTCCGCCCAAATATTCTGGGAGCAGATGCAGAAAAAAAACCTCAACCGATGGATCCCAAAAATTGGGGCACCCAAAAACAAGATGCTCAAGTCTGAAATTTCAACATTCATGGATTCTATTAAGATTCTTTAAGGCCCCCAATTTCAGGAACACATTGCTGTTTTAAATGGTTTTTTAGTAGGCAAAACTCTCTGTGCGCAACTTGCCAGCAGGCAACCCGGCCGCGGACCAAAGGCCCAAGGCGGCTTGTTCAAAGGCTGCAGGGCCGCAGACGAAACCCTCCACGTCATTGCCGGTGAAGGGCAAATGTTCCTGCCATGGACATTTGCCAAACCCGATACCCACCAGCAAACTAACATAACTATGGACAATTGCCGATTTGTAGATTATTTACCTATGAAAAATGCTGATCTCCATTGCGAAGTTAGTTTACCAGAGAGTATATGGCAATTTTATCTGTCAATAATACAAATGAGGATAATATATGATAATACAAGGATTGCTCCCCATTCATATGTCAATAGTGAGGAGACAAACAATATGGGATTGACAGGGTTTGGAGGTGCCATATTGATTCCGGAATCCCAGGGGTCCCAGGAACCCCAAATCTTTGGATGGTTTGATGAAACTTATGAGGTTTCTCAGGATAAATGGTCATCGGTCCCTCGGGTTTTGAATTTCCACCCATGCGGATGTTGATCATGTGGATGTACCAAAAGGACCCATCCAGCCACCTGTGTTTAGCCCTAAAAGTTCTAGCCATTTTGGATAGCAATTCCAAGGTCATCGACTAGGTTCTTGCCTCCAGAAACGGGAGTAACATGTCACCAAACATCAGAAAACCCTTCAAATCTTCGAAAAGAAAGATATATATATATATATGTATATGTATGTATATATATATATATGTATATGTATATATATGTATATATATATATATATATATGTATGTATATATATATATATGTATATGTATATATATATGTATATATATATATATGTATGTATATATATATATGTATGTATATATATATGTATGTATATATATATATATATGTATGTATATATATATGTATGATATGTGTGTTTTCCCTTCAAAATCTGCAGAGTTCTTCTCTATTTTTCCATACCTCTTCAAAAAAAATATGATATGAGATGATAATCATTGAATCTATGGTCTTTTTTTCATCCTTTGTTGATTTTCCCACATTTTCCATATCGCTACACTGGGGACGTCCGGGAGCCTTGAAGGACTCTAAGCGTCCGGGCAGCAGCAGGACGTCCTGGCGACCCGTCAGCGCCTTCACCTCGGCGGTGTTTCATGGAGATATACAAACTCTGACAATAAGAGTGATCCAAATTATATCTATATTATATAGGTATATATATATAGGTATATATATATATATAGGTATATATATATATATATATATTAATACATGTGTATGCATAGATATATATATAGTAATACATGTGTATGTATATATATATAGATATCATTTAAGTCTAAACATGTGAACATGTGAGATTTTTGATGAGGAGCCTTAAAATTGGTGATTTACAGGGATCTCATGCCGGTATTGGTACAATGGGATTTAATGGACTTAGTCGATGGTCATTCTCGAATATGACACCATCTGGGTTTGTCTGAAAATTAGGTGCCCAAAATTATCCAATGGTTGATCACATGTTTCCCTCAGAAACTGGTCATTTTGACAGCGTAGCCCATTTTCATACACACCCATAGGGTTAAACACAAACAGTCATGTAAATCTACTGAAACAATGGGGATACACTGGCGACATGATTCGAATACACTGGGGATAAGATATGCTGAAACATGCTGATAAACACATGTCTTGCATAGAACATGCCGCTAAACACAGGTCTTACACATCTTGTAATACTGTAATTCGGCACATGACGCAATCATAGATATGATTTAAAAATGTCCATGTCTTTCTTATATAAACATGCCGGTAATCAAACATGGAAACGGACAAATCCTTCATTTATCGTTGAATTTCCCAATTTCCCATGAAAAGCCCTCCATTTCGGCAACGGGCAGAGCTCCCAGCAAAGTCCCAGATGCTGAGGCGTGTAGCTGGTCGATCATCATCTTGGCATCCTTATTGGTGATATTGATCACCTCAATGGCTCGGTGTGCAATCACGAATCAAAGACATTGTTCCAATGGATTGGTTTAATGGAATAATCATGAATAATCTATATGGTTTCCTGTAGATTTTCCCTTACACCAATCCATTGATTGTTTGTTGTTGTACCGAGATCGCCTCAATTTGCAGGTCAAGTGATGTGGTAAACCCAAAGCCACAACATCCGAAAATGACTTACCAGAAATTGGTGGGATTTCAACATGCCCAGAAGTTTTATCATTGGGTTTAGCATTATGAACCACTATTATTATCTATTATTTACCACTTTCCATGCAATCAATATGAATTAACAATTACAAACCACGATTGACCATCATTAACCATGTTGAACCATAATGAACCATTCTGAACTTTCATCAACAATTATTCCAGTAGATAGTGTTACCCTCTGGTAGATTCACAGTTCGACCCTGAAAATCACATTTTTTGCGTGGAACCTAATCTTCCAGCCTCTGGCAAAGTCAGGGTCTATGTTAATTTACTGGAGATATTGGTGTGTATATATATATAACACACACATATATATATATATACATACACACACGCACATATCACAAATATCAGATCTCAAATATGTATAGATATATAATCATATATATATATATACTAATAGATTTACTGGAGGGTACATATGTTTAAGAAAGAATCATGGACATGGCTGTGCCAAGCAACGACCTTCAGCTTCGTCTCAGGCGCCACAGCCTGCAGGTCGCCTTGCACTTGCTTCAACAAATAGCCCAAGAAGGCGGCGTTGCGAAGGTCCTGAGCAGATGGAAGGACATATGTTTATTTATTCTATTTATTTATTTAATATAATATTTACGGAATACACATTATATATATATGAATATATAATGTGTTGTATATGACTGTATCAAATACTGTATTTATCTATCTCTATATATATATCATATAACGTAAATATACTATATATATGTATATGATATAGTGATACAGTATATGGCATCATTCTGTAGTATATTGTATTATTCTGGACAAAGATAATCATTCACCAGTATAAACAAGATCATAGGGGATGATTCCCCCAATCCAGTTCCCATCAGTCCGGTGACTTCGCATTACGGTGAGGTCAAAACTTTCGGCCAACAGTGGAGCCAAATTGGGGTCAAAATGATGTGCCAACAATTAAAATGGCCAATCATGCGGAAAATGGCCAAATCATGTGGAAAATATCGGACAATGATGATGATAATGATTACAGTATATCATCATCAACTTTGTGTGCAGCCCCCATTTTCAGACAAACCCACATTGACATGATCACTCAAAATCTGCAAGATTCTGAAGTGTACAGTACCAATGGCATAGGCATGGCAAGCCGAGGTGAGGCTCAGGCTCACCATCCGTTGAATCCCTTGTAGCTCTTGGTCACCAAACAGGTTCTCGGCTTCATCTATGACCCTCCATAGTGAGGGATTTTGACATGACTTCAGCATCACCAGTTGAACCCTGCAGCCGAGGCGCTCGGAAGCTGTAGAAGAGTGTAAAGCTTTCGGGGACCGCGCGTTCCTCGCCGGGCTGGTCGATGATGCCTCAGCTGGATGGTAATGGGTTGGTGCCATGCCGGCCAAAGGCTTACTAACTTGGGCTCCAAATCCACGGGATTCCCTGTTAAAACAAAAAAGGAACAGTGCATCCAGTGCAATGTTCATTTCACTCAGGGTCGGAGACTTTGCGTTCGAAGCCTGAAGACGATGTAAACAAACAATGGCAAAGTTTGGTGGCTTGGGGGTCCTCAATTTTTAAGAAATTCTCTCGTTTTTGGACTAATCCTTATCATATTGTTAGATCATCTTAAAAACTTAATGTATATCATATACTGTAATATTCCTGTTCAATCGCATCCCCCTAATACGACATGCCTCTATACAGCCTATACAATGCATGGGACCCCAATTCATGAATAGATCCAGTACTCAACCCGAGTTTTCATTGGTAGGTATCTTATGTACTAGAGATTATCCACATGTTTGTTGGTGATAGATTGTTCAATCCCTATTTACAACTCAATTCTTGTGTTTGATTCTTGTTATGCGTTATATCCCCAATCTAGTATCACACTTTTTTATGGGTAGATTCTAGCTATATGTCCATTTTCCCAGGTCATTCTATGGTTCTATCCCCACATTTGGGGTTCCAAGGCCCCAAAACGTTCCACCCTGGCGCCTTTCAACGCTGCGATGGCCGGCGTCACGCCGATGCCGCCGGCGAAGAAGACGATGTGCTTCGGCAGCTGCTTCTGTAGGCGGTACTCGCCGCTGGGCTCCAGCAGGGGCGAGAATTCGCCTGCAGAGGGATAGACTGGATAGATGATGGTTAATAATACAATTGGTTAATATTATACTAATAGATATGGTTAATAATATGGTTGTCATTCTCAGATAATATTATACTGGTTAATAATAATGGTTAACCATCATCTATCCATGGTTAATAATAATGGTTAATTATGGTTAATAGTTAACTATCCATATTATTAATGGTTAATATATATATCCATGGTTAATAATATGGTTAACCCATACGAATGGTTAATAACATGGTTATCATTCTCAGATGGTTAATATTGTACTAATAGATATAAATGATATAAAGATATTTGACCCATACTAATGGCTAACCATCTGAGAATAATAACCATCTGATGTTAACCTAGTGCTTCAAATACCCTCTGAGAAGGTGTTTAGACCCAAAAAAACAACTCCAAATACAGTCTCAGAAAGTGTTGGAGCTGTAGGGTATCGTTATTGTGGTGATAATGACCGTGGGATTAACCATTACTAATAACCATTATTAATAACCATTGGCCATGGTTTTATGCTGGTTATAATGATGATAACAATAACAATCACAACAAACAATAATGTGGTTAATAACTATTGAAATGTCCACGGTTAATATGCTAAGAGTAATAATGGTAACTAATAATGGTCAATGATGATTAATAATTGGTAATGACGGTTGTGCAATACTATTAGTGGTTTAAATTAAATGATAATTTGTAAATGATGCGGAAATCACAATAAGCGGATTCACTTGTTCATCGTGATATAACATGATATAACCGTTGCATATAAAAGCATCATAATCATAAGTACATGATCTGTATATATTAGTGGTTCATCATGGTGAACGGTGATTAATTAATCATGGTTGATAATGGTTGATTCCATCCCAGCTATTATGTGCATATGCCAATTGGGAAAAAAACGTTTACAACTCGATGCCTATGAGGATCTGACAAGGTATAATTTTAATCCCATCCCAATAATGTCAAAATACTCTCCATAAACGCCCCAAAATGAACAGGCCAGTAGTTACCAAAACAGGAGTTTCTGAGTGGTTCTATTCACAGCACCGGGAAAGGAAAAAATATCAGTAGCTAAGTAGATAGTATGTAGATAGTATGTGCTGGATGGTAGATTTACAAGCGATCTCTGGGGGACTCCTTCAACCGTGGGGAGAAAGATGTGTTCCCCAGCAAAGCTTCGAATACAATATTTAAAAAAAACTAAAAAGCAACTAAAAATGGGTTTTAGATCGGTGATGTTCTGCTATTTTCTCCAGCCGACACCTGAGAAGCCATGGAAGATGAAGACACTCTCGGATTCCTCCACCTTGTTCAAGGCCAGCTTCTGGTGCAGGAAGGGTGTTACCAAACCATCCTGCGGCTGAATCTTTGCGGAGTTGACCCTGGAAATGTGGATTCAACTGCAAAAACGGGGACTTGAACCATAGAAACAGAGACAACCTGCAGGTTGTTTATCCCCATTCTTGCAGGATTTTTATCCTATTTCTTCTAGACTCATTGATGAACATTTATCCATTGCACCTAACATAAGCTGACATTAGTTCATCAAAACTCAAGAGGGAATAATCTCAACGAGTTGTAGCAGCCTTTGGGATCCTTTTTGGGTCAAAACATCGCATCCGCGGATTCGTTGCCGATGCTCCTCTTCCCATGCTTGAAAAATTCACTCGAAGTGTACCCGTACCCTTTGGTTGTCTAATATAGCAATGGTATAAACGGATAGAAATGGCCCATAGGAACAAATGCTTATGATTTTACCTACCAAAAATGGCGAGTTTCCATACGTTAAAATTAAAAAAGACGACGTTTTGCAAGTAATTGACCGCGAAGTCCCACTCTTCGGTGGAGAACACCCAAATTCCCTCTGGGAAACCCATTCCATGCCCCTCCCATCCCTCATCTTGATTCCCATCAAAGCATCCCATTGCCACAATTGATTTACCCTATGGTTTAGAGATGTTTAGAGCATCATTTCCCATTCAATTCAACAATGGAATCACTTTCGGGTACGCATCCGAATCTTTTCCCACAAACAGCACAAACCAAGCCTGTATCTCCCAGTTTCTAGGGGGGTGCCACCATTTACCACCTTCCAAAGCATCTATCCTCCGGTGAGCATTTTACAGTTGAACTAGTTCCCAACCATTTATCAACTACAGATAACTACAGTTGGTGGGTAATGTACCACTCATTTTCCCAACCATCTTCCAGATCACGGCATCACGGTGCCTTCTTATGTTGGACGCTGATCTGAAAGCGGCCATGCTCGTGGAACCAGCTGGGCTCGCTGGTCACCGTCCAAGTGCGCTCCACGGGCATGCCATCCTGGTGCTCCAAAACGTGATGTCGAGGGACGTGACTACCGGGTTTATGGGGGATGTAAGTATAAGTTATAAGTTGGATTATAAACCCAGAACGGCAGAACGCTTTATTTTTGTGTTTTTCTTCTTGGGACTTTAGCAGACTTGAAGTTTCTCTATCAACCATTGGGATGTTCCTGCTTCACGACCCAAAGATGCAGGCAGCTGGATGTTCCTCCCCAGGAGGAAAAAAGCTCGCCCAAAAAACCGGGGACCCCTACAGTATATCGCTGGTGGCTTTGAACCATCTCGAAATCCTATTTTTCCACATTTTTACACATTTTTGATATCATATTATGGGTCGTAATGGATCGTATCATCCATATTTGTCCACCATTTTCCCATCGTTCTCCCAGGACTGACATCTCGACATCTCCTTGGATAAGGCGGGAATTCCCAGGCGCACATGCTGACCGGCCTTCAACTTCAGAGAGCCTCACAGGGTGATTTGGGCATTGGTCAAGCCATTGAGTTGTGCCGTTTTCAGACCTGTGGTCATCTGTGGTCATGTCATTTCTTTGAACTCAGAACCATTCAATTTTTGCGGGGTTTGCTAATCATTTGTTTTGACCCACACCAACATGCTGTGAATTATATAGATTCTGAATGACAAACGAGAGCCATATTATGGAGAGTTTATTCTCTACGTATCTACATAACAACAACAATGACGACAACGACGACAACAAAAAAGACAACAGCAAAAGGAGGAATACGCAAACCGGCACACCCATCAACGCGTACGACCGCAGCACCAACAAAGATTTGGGGAGTGAACCCCACAAAACATTGGTCACCAGCTCACATTGGATTTCTAAGCTACCAAGATGGTGGGGTCTACGAATACCCAATGATACGGTACAGCTGGAAGTGAAAATTTTATCGTTACCCTTTTGGAATCACCCAGTAGCAATGGGTTCCAGTAAACCAAGTTGGGGAGAAACTGTGATATCATCAGCATCTGTGATAATCTGTGGATGTGGTGTTGGGGTAGGTCCCAAATCCCATGCCATTGCAAGGTAGTTTTGAATCTTCCCAGCAAAACAAATCTCAAAATCGTGTGAAAAGCGGGCACTCCGAGCAACACTTCACCCATTTTCCAACCAAAAAAATCACCCTTCCGGGATATTTGGCTGCGGCTCAAGAATCATTCAAAAATTGCATAGATTCTGGGTATTTCTTGGTTATCACTGAGTACTATATATAAATATAATATAGATAGTTGTGTCACTGTATTATATAGATGTACTGTAGTTGACTTCAAGTTGATCTTCCCTTTTTCAGAGCCATCCCCAAAAATGGGGATGCCACACCTGGCCGTGGGATAGGGGCCAGTTGGAACTCGAAAGTGATCACATCCTCACATATTCAGCAGATTGGCAATCGGACATCTCCGATTGCCACAGATTGAATGGGAAACTCATCTCTACATAAATGGCTGATTTTCCTGCCAGGTGAGATTGTTGGGGGCTAATGGAAATGGCAATTCCTTGATATATCCCCAGACCCATGGCTTCAATCGCCACCAGGATCATCACTATCCACTGATCCACGGCCGGGAATGTAAGCAGCCAAAACGCGGGGACCAAGTTTTTTCATCGGTGGGTTAATAAATCCAAATATATATATACTGTGTATATATATATATATTGTCCTGTATCAACGGAATGTCAGCCGGAATGAGCGAAGACAATTAGTCCATCTTTTACCTGACAGAAGAGATTCGCAACATCACCAACTCCGGGACAGATCGAAACACCTCAAAACCTTTCGGTCCTATGTTTGATTGGGATGACGAACATCACCCCATGCAACAGTTGCTTAACAATGTTCACTAAATCCCCAGAGTTTTTGATCCACGTGCAGCTTGCAATTTTTGATGACTGGGCTGCAACCCCTGACAAGTGGGCTTGTAAACCAACTCCTAGAGACTTCGTAGCGTCCAAATATCATTCATCCACCACTTAAACCCCAAGTTCCAATGTCCCGTGCCCGTGCCCACTGGGTCCTCAGATTCGGGTTTCGCCCACTGCACCCTGGCGTCGAACTCGTGGCTCTTGGCTCCCGACTTCAACTCCCGCATCGGTGTGGGGTTGTAGGGACTGAGCTCCACTTTCTCGTACCTGTGGCTTTGCAAAAATGCCAAGGCCAACACCCCCCAAAAATGCCCATGGCTTGATGGGTATCCATGGGTTGGTTGTTTGGGAACCAAGCATTTGGCCAGGTGTGATTTGCACTATAGGTGTGTATATATGGATGCAACCCAGCCTAAAAGCTGACCTGTTACAAGAGTCCAAAAAAGGCGTCCCCATCAACGCAGCCCTTTTCAGGGCACTGGTGCGGACAGTACTGCGGGATGCTACGGACAATCTCCACCTGCCAATCCGTTCGTGAGATTGTGAGATTGTTGGAGGTTGTCCATGGACTAAACCCAAGGGGATTTAAAATCCAGAAAAAAAACACTAAACACAGGGAAACAGTGGGGGGAATTTCACCCGAAAAAAACGCAACACCCATATTTACACCAAAGTGGATCTACCCACCAGGAATCTCACGAAAACCAAGGACTCCGATTCAGCCCGGCACCTTGATGACGACCAAACGCAAGGCTTGCGGTTCATCTTCCAACATGGCTTGCAAGCCTGGAACCAGAGCAGCTGGTACCTGGCCCTGCTGGATCTCCTGACCGCTGCCAATGAGGGGTCAGAACCTCTTCATCGGACCATGGGTGATTCAGAGTCAATTGGGAATCTAATCTCAGTGTTCATCCCAAATCATCCCAAATCATCAAATGTTCATCCCCAAAAATCCATGTTCATCCCATGTTCATCCCATGTTCATCCCATGTTCATCCCATGTTCATCCCACATCCCATTCTCCACTGTTTCCTCCCCCTTTCCCTCCTCGCGTTCATAGGTCTCCGTCTTCCCCAGGATCTGCAGTCCGCGGCCAGTGTCGTCCCAGTCCACCACCAGCACACCGGCCTCAAATCCAAGTGGATCCACTTGGATCTCAAAAGGCCATCAGGACCGGTTGAAAATGGGAAGTCCATAGTTTTTTTTGAAATCCAATGTTTTTGGAATGATTGTTTTTGGGGGAAATCCAATGTTTTTGGAAGGTTTTGAAAAAAATATGAGGATCAATGTTGAAATCGGTTTGGAACTAGATTTTTATGTAGAAATATTGGAAATCTTACTGTGGAAAAAATGTGATCCCACCCCGATCATATTAAATACCCTCTGGGGAATAGATCCAATACTAAACTAGGGTCTATATAGGGGGAATATTTCATAGTCAGTTGATTTTAGGGGGTAATGGGTTCTTGATGCAACATATGAAAAAAAACAATAATATGAAATGATATGAAACATCATCTTGACCTCTACCCTTACCTGATTATACCATTTCATCACTGCTTTTCGCAGGATGGCTTGACCTCCCCTGCCTGTGGGTTCAGCTTGGTGTTGCCCAAGCTCATATAGAAACCGTTCCTGGGCGACTGCTTGGCGGTTTCAACCAGCCTGAAAAACATGTGTGATTTTAGGGAACATCATCCCAATTCTATGGTTGAACCCAGAACATATGTTCAAAACCACTATGTAATCAAATATCATCATCTTCTCATACTCTGCAGTAAACTCAGAAATGAGTATGAACCCCAGTGGAACCCATGATTATATCTTCGCTATCTTAACGGACCCTGCTACTGTCACCACACCAAGCTTCCCCACATAGTCCGGCCAGGCCAAGAATTGACCATCGGCCAATGAGCGCATGAAACCGGCTTGACCTCCTCGGATGTTCATATCTGCACCATGCTCCGGATGTCCCGTGCCCAGGTACATCATATCCTGAAGGCAACTGATTGGCCCATTGGTCAACCCCAAATGTATCATTTCATCCCCATGGCCAAGTTATCAACATATTTCTTTGCCAATGATTGTAACAAAGTTGCGGATCCAATATGAGGAAGTCATCCCGACTTCCCAAACTTTACACCACCATTTCCAGTGATGTTGGATCCCAAGTATGAAACAGCATGATTCATACACAAAATCAACATGATTTACTGCATGTTCATCCTCGAATCCATCCATTGACTCTAACTTCTAGATTCATTCCGCAACTGTTTTAGTGATTCACTCCCAATTTTTGGTGCTAAATATCACAGTTAGTCTGGAATGCATTAACATCACCCGCTATTCTTCCCAAATCAAACATGGTTCCAAATCCTCAACCACACAAAACACCTCCAAAAGAAAATCCAACCATGACCAAGTATACAGTTGGTCGGTTAGTCGCCAGATGTTTTCCCCATGTTCCGCATCTTCCAACCCATCCAGTCCGTCTTCTCCAACAGCGCCGCATCCTCGCTGCTCAGCTGCTGGTACTGCTGAGCCTCACCTGCGGTGACACCTCCCAAGTTCTGCCCCGTGCGTCGCAGGCGCCGCCGGGTGATGTACTTCGGGCAGTTGCCAAAGGCCTTTCAACGGATCTGGTGGCGACTCCCCAAGGCTGCAGCAAAAAACCTGAAAAAAGCTTGGAAATCCCGGGGATCATGGCATTTCTTGGGGGAGAAAATGTCAACTTTCTGCAGTTTGGGCACCTGGAACAAGTGGCTCTTGGATGCTTTTGGGAGTTTGGAAGGGGATCTTGGATGGTGCTATGTTTCATCGTGAACGTGTAACATCCCCCACTCCTTTTAAGGTGGTGAAGATCCCCAGTCACCGGCGGCCAAAATATTTGTGTCCCCCATGGTTGGGACGAACCCAGATCATATCGTTGGCGGTATAGCCCATTATATCCACCTAAATTCTGGTTGGTTTCATATATATATATACCATTGTTTTTTTCGGGACAAACACCGAACAATTTATAAACCGTTCCACTTTGTAACATCACTTCTGGAATGTTTTGATAAACTTGGTGTGTCCCCATGTTTTCACAACATCAAGCCCAGCGACCTGCAGGATTTTCATGGCGTTCCCCGAGCCGTTAAGCTCCAGCTGGCCGTTGAAGCGATTCCGGCGCCGCGACATGAAGTCCTCCCAGCGAATCCAGTTCACCAGAACAGGATGGATTGAAACCGGCCAAATTTGGAGGGAAAGAGGTCTATGGCAGAGGGGGCACATATTCTTGGACAAGTTGGAACATCATCGAACATTAAATGGAAGTTCAACCCCTGATCAAATCTCCGGCTCCGGAGCTGTGAGGTCATAATAACATGTGTCAGGCGATATGGGGAGCTACATGTCGATCAAAACAAAAATTGGGGAACTGAAAAACCCAAACTCAACTGGAAATATCAGCAATCATAGTGGGGATTGATGCAAGCCGCTGTGATCAAGACAACACTGGGGAGTTCAAACTCACAAAATGCGGATTGAGCTCACAAACACCTGCAAAGAAATGGTGGGTCCTCTACATACCCCGTACTAGTAATCCTAGATTTGGCCAGGCAAACAAGGCAAAGGGTTGGGATTAATCCTTCAAGTTGATGGACTTGAATCATCGCGATTGATGGCAAGGTTCAATGACTGATTAATATCAAGCATCTAGTCCAAGATTATACCATAATCAAATAGAACCATTTAATCACCAAGACTAAAGTCAATCACGAACCATCTGCCAAGATTCAATGGTCACACCGCCCATCAAAGTGCCATTCTTCACCTTGTTCCAGCCGTTTGTGGCAGCTTGAGGCGTGTCTTGGTATGGTGACCCAACGTGGAGAAGGGAACAGCAACGTTGATCATCTTTGGAATATCAACCCTGGCTGAAAAGGCTGTCACAGCAGAAGAAAACCACTTCCCTCCGGAGACATTACTTGCTGCCAAACACGATCACTCATATCCCATTTTGTATTCCTATAATATATATATGTATTTATTTGTTTATTTAGTTAGTTAGTTAGCTAGCTAGTTAGCTAGTTTGTTAGTTTGTTAGTTAGTTAGTTAGTTAGTTAGTTATTTAGTTAGTTAGTTAGTTAATTAGTTATTTACTTATTTATTTAGTTAGTTAGTTTGTTATTTAGTTAGTTAGTTAGTTAGTTTGTTTGTTTGTTTGTTTGTTTGTTTGTTACTAATATATATATATGTATATATTATAATATCACAAGAATAACATAATATCACAAGAATAACATAACATAATCTAACACTGAACACTGGACTTCGGAAACAGTTTGGTTTGGAATTCCAGTCCGAAGTCACATCATCCAACCTGCTTTCTTAATCCCCAGCTCCCCAGCAATCTCCCCGTTTCGCCAGGTGGCTAACCCGTTCACCGCCGCCCCATCCCTCGGGTCCAGCTGGGCGTTCAGTTGGATCTGACGCCCACCGTGCTGCGGAAGCGCAAAGCCCGGCGGAGCGAAAAAGGCGGAGGGCCAGACACGTCCATCCTGACGCCCGATGGGATGACCCCTGGGATGATTTTTTGGGAAACGAACCGCTGGAAACGTAGAGAGTGAATGATCCAATCCAGTGAAATATCAAGGCTTTTCCCTTGTTGCAGTAGTTTCGGGAATTGCTAAGATGAAATATCACCATATGGGCCATGGTCACAACATGGTACATGGTTTATGGTAATTTATTTCATAATGGTAATTCTTACATATATATATATAATGATTATATAATGGGTATACAAATCCCCATGAATGGATTTATGACCAATCCCTTTTATCGAAAACAACCAATGTTTTGACCATCGAAAGCAACCAATGTTTTGACCATGACACATATGGTCCAGCAAAACGAACAATTCTAATACATAACAAAGGCCACTGTATTGAGGATTGATGGGATATGATGGGGATAGAAGCAACAAGTACCAACAATATGATTATGATGAAATGGAGCTTTCTTGACTGTCTGAACCATTCGCTTTGGGGGTATCCGCTCTTCAATTTATAGGAATCACAATGGACGATTCCAGGAACTAGTTCCTGACTATGATTCAGTTCAATGGATTGGTTTTCTTGGGAAAATCGAAACCGAAAGCCGTGGTGAAATTAACACCGAATATAGAGGTGAAACCACGGCTTAAAACTTTCCCTTCGACCAATTTTGGACATGTGTGCAAAATGTGGAGCGGTAATACTTGGGGTACAAGACTATTGTTGGGCTAAAAATGATACATCAGCCAATAAAATCATGGGATGTAGTGACTGTCCTGTCAAACGAGACAGTGAATATTCTGATTGGCTCTATCCCCATTTTTGGTTGGTAATGACGCGATCCATTTTTTGCGAAACCCCCATCTCACTGTCATCCAATGTTTCCTTGGTAAATCAGAATCGCACCAAACAGGAAAGACAGGGTTCCTGTTTCATGAGCTCCAGTGGATGTTTTTCGGTTGAATGGGCTCTAACCACTTACTGTCAAGCTTTTAAACCTGGAACTGATTTGAAACCATCCAACGGTGTCCCCAATCTTTACCCTCTGGTTATTCAACAGTTCGCCATGGTATAGGTGGCCCATAGAAATAGATGGTTTACCTACAAAAAAATGGTGATTTTCCATGGCTATGTTAGGCATAACCAGATGGTACCCAAAGGCAGAACTCAAGGGATCGACGTAAATTATATATAGTATATAGTATATAATATATAATAGATTAACCATATATTAACCATATGAACTCTATCATTTAGGGCTCTCAATGAACTGTAGATCGAAGCCAGCGGACAGCGGAACAGCGAGTCCTCCCCTAAGAAGGAAGCCATGAAGTGCGGCTGGGGGCTGATCATGTCTTGGTAGCTCTCTGGAATGACCTGCAGAGATCCGTCTCAAGACTGTGGCTGAAATAAAAACATTTCAATCAATGCGTACCACATTTCAGCATGGGAGAATGATACCACATATTCTCATGAAAAATGTTCCATCAAAGCCACTGGCCATGTTGTTCGTTCACTCTTTTCCAAGCACTTCCAGACCTTCCACTTCCAGCACTTCGACCGAACCTTGTGGTAGATGCGCGGTCCCATCTCATCACTCGATGCCACCGTCTTCTGCTGCAGTTGCAAGGCGCGCTCGCCCAAATGCCACGGTTGTCCCGGGTGCACTAAAGCGCAGCCATGGACAGAACGACGCGAAATGCGCGGAGCTCGGCGGAGCTCGGAGAGCGCACAGAAATTTGGAGTAAAGAAACCAGGCTGCCATGGTGAAAATAATGGCCCAATAGAAGGTTCACAACGGTATCGTCCCATCCCGCGATCGCCGTTTGGTAAGGTTTCGCTAGTGGAACATGTTGCAACACATCGCCATGGGTCAAGATGACCAATCCCCAAAAAGTGACAAAGAACCCATCTTGTCGGTCCAGTGTTACCCGATAATATGTATGTATATATATATGATAAATATATTAATAAATCAATACACAAATAATAATTATTAATAACATATATATATATATATATACATGCGCATATATAATACTGTAATCTATCTAGCCAATGGTAGAAAACAACATAACCATCATACATAACCCATGTTCAGCTACTATTCGGCAGTCAGCTGACCAGTCAATAGATCTGTCTAAGAAGGCCGAGCTGTGCACTTTTGTGGCCACAGTGGTGGCTGGATATGTTCATTCAAATTTGGTCATCGAAACTAAATGGATGCGCCATTTTTCTGGTGAAGTACGGTGGATGGTTGCGAAATCCTGCACCAGTTGATAGATGGTTTGTCCCAATCATTATGTATAGGGGTCTACAGTAACCATCCAAGGATATCCAAGGTGGTTCAGGATTTCGCACCCATCCACAGTATTTCCAAGAGACATCTTAGATAGGAAAGTCCTCATGATGGGTCAGTAGCCCACCTGGCGGATCAAATGATCCAGAAAAAATAGCCTCCAAAAACAGTTGGAAAAAGCTTCATCCAGCCATCCCAGAAATAGAGTTCTTCAATATTAAATCAAACATGATCAAACATCTGGATGTGTGTCAGTTCACGATGGCACCCTCCAAATCAGCCACCAGTTTCTATAGCTAGTCACCTAGCATGACCTCACCATGACCTCGCCTGGGCAGAAACTCAGGAAGCCAACTAAGCCAACACCACCTGGTGATCCGCTCCGCCACAAAAACATGGAGAAACTCCGAGCAGTCGAGCAGTCGGCATCCAAGTAGCGGGGAATTCATATTGGCCCGACTTTAAAGCAAAATTGTGAATGATCATATGCCAACTATGGACTTGACTGAAATACTTCGCATCATCCTTGTGTGTTGCACCCAACCACCTCGGACTCCAACCTTAGCTAACTGGAGACGATGTGCTAACTGAAGTTGGGGAAAACATCCATGGATTTGATGGGTGTTTTTGATTGGCATGTGGTCATATTTATTAATACTGTGTATATATATATATATGTGGTATTCCATGGGTGCGTCGGCAATTCTATGAATACTTAATTGGTATACAATTGGTATGTTGATAATTTCATTATATCGTTGGGTACAATTGCTATATCATACGTAGGTATACGGGCAATTTTACTGGCATGAGCATTTAATTTACATAGGATGGGGTCAAAAAAATAAGTGGTATATCATATCGGTAAATAATGCTTTATAATATAGTTGGCAGTTGTTGGCAAACAAATAAAGTGTCCGTGAATAATCCAATTTCATAGTATAGTTTGTCAATAGGCAATTGACAGTAAAGTAATGGTAAGTTCAGAGGATGTTTCGAAGAAAAACTCTGAGTTTCTGGTGCGTTCTTACTGTTACTGTCACGTCAACTTCACATAATCTCAGCTCACATCATTCCAAATTCACACCAGCTCAACTTCACATCATCTCCACGCCCCTCCAGCATATGAGCCACGGTGGAAATTTAGTGAGCTTCCATCAAGTGTGTCAACAAATGAGTGAGTCCCCTTTCTGGTTTTACAGGGTTTAGGGTTTTTGCCTACGAGCGCGCGGGTTTACTCATATATTATATCAATGTCACATCGTCTCAACTGAAAAAATCTGTGAGACTTTGCGTTCCACAAAGTTGCACCAAGTTGGGCACCGAAAACGTGTGTTGTTGTTTCTTGGGATTTAATATAT
>Ga0126342_10008132_pt1 | contig 18768 bp, 31 predicted proteins | sample Cyp1metagenome_FD_92528 | JGI IMG/M metagenome (GOLD analysis project Ga0126342, IMG submission 92528) | Coral microbial communities from Lord Howe Island, Old Settlement Bay, Australia - Cyphastrea 1 metagenome | ecosystem: Host-associated > Invertebrates > Cnidaria > Coral ...
AAAAAATAATAGATGGATGCATGGATGGATGGATGGACAGATAGTTAGATAGATTAGATAGATTAGATAGATTAGATAGATTAAGTAGATTAGATAGATTAGATCGACTAGACAGATTAGATTAGATTAAATTAGATAGATTAGATTAGATAGATTAGATAGATTAGATGGATTAGATAGATAGGATAGATAGATAGATAGATAGATAGATAGATAGATAGATAGATAGGTAGATAGACAGATAGATAGATAGACAGATAGACAGATAGATAGGTGATTAGATTAAATTCGATTAGATTAGATTAGATTCGATCAGATAGATTCGATAGATTCGACTATATAAATTAGATAAATTAGATAGATTAGATGGATTAGATAGATTGGATAGATTAGATAGATTAGATAGATTAGATTAGATAGATTAGATAGGTGAGATAGATTAGATAGATAGATAGATTAGATAGGTGAGATAGATTAGATAGATTGGATAGATTCGATAAGATAGATAGATAGATAGATAGATAGCTAGATAGCTAGATAGCTAGATAGCTAGATAGCTAGATAGCTAGATAGATAGATAGATACATAGATAGATAGATAGATAGGTAGGTAGGTAGGTAGATAGGTAGATAGATAGATAGGTAGGTAGGTAGGTAGGTAGATAGATGGATAGATAGAAAGATGGATATAGATAGGTAGATAGATAGATAGATAGATAAGTAGCTAGGTAGATAGATAGATAGATAGATAGATAGATGTGCGGATAGATGGATAGTCTCCAAAGCAGCCAAAAGCAACGTCCAAAGCAGCTGTTTCCAGCAGCAGGAGCCTGCAAGGTGCGTGGAGCTCCATAGGTAGATGCCGTGCTAGATAGATAGATGCAGAATGATACATAGTTTACTTGAGCGATGCATGAAGAGATCGAGAGACAGATTGCCGCATAGGGCCAGAAGAACCACATGATAGCATGAATTGTTGGCAGCGAGCTTCAATGAGGAGCTGCAATTCTGTCAATGTTGGTTAGCTCTTTTTACTAATCATGTCCTTGAAAAATCCAAGAGGGGCTGGCGGAAGGGCAACCTCCAAAGCAAGCATGTTCAGCAGCAGAGCAGCTTGCAACATGTATGAAGGTCGTTAACCCCGCCGACTCTTTTGGCCCACGCAGGTGTTTTTGTTGACATCTTGAGGATTGGTCGTTTAGCCCGCACAGGTGTTGGTCGGAAATCAATCGGAAATACCCTCTGGACTTTAGATATCTTACGAAAGCCAGCTGGACAAGCTGGCTAGTTGTTTTTTGCGAACGAAGTGAGAGATTAGCGGTCTGGGGGGAGGCCTTGCCAAACAGGCCACTTTTTCCAGTCTCGGTTGGTGTTCAGGGTGTCAAGTGGGACTGTTTTGCAGGGTAATGTACCAGGTCGCAAATGGGTGACAGTGGGTATCGATTCCCCCTGGTCGGTGATATTGGGGTTAAATAGGTAGACAAATACTAGGGCTAAATAAGTAGACAAATAGATCAATATATAGGCAGATAATAGATGGATGGAGAGTAGACCGAGAGAGGGAATTTATCGATAGCTGTATGACAGCTAGATAGATAGATAGATAGACAGACAGATAGATAGATAGATCGATAGATAGATAGAACGATTGCAGCGGCTGCCTGGCTGGATGACATGGGTGGATGGATGGACGGATAGATCGCGCATAGGTACATAGATGCAGAGATGGGGGCATGGAGAAAGAGAGCGAGAGAGAGAGAGAGAGAGAGAGAGAGAGAGTGAAAGTTAGGTTGATACATGGATGGATTGTCGGAAGGCTGGACAGATAGGTTGATAGATAGATAGCTAGATGGATAGAGGTCATGAAAACTTCGTCGGCAGCAAGCTGCAATGACAAGCTGACATAGAGCTATGCCGTTCTTCCTGCTTGGGAGACTGTGTCTTGCGCTGGCGTAGGTATGCTTGCAGATTTTGAATGGGAGAAAGGACCGCAGAGACGGGCGGCTACTATCCAGGCTGCGCTCCTAGAGACAGCGGCAAATGCAAAGTGGTGTGCTGAAAGTGGACCGTCACGTCATCTCTCTTTGGCTACTAACGGATGACAGCTAGAGAGTTAGATGTGAGATGGAGACATGGACAAGTGGATAAAGGCGTCCGCATATGGTGAGAACATGTGAGAACAATGAACATGACAGATGTAATGCTAAGGAGAAGCGGCAGAAGCGGCAGAATAAAAGCCGGCCTTGAAGAACGCATGCTTAACAGAATTCATATTTTGTCAAGGAAAAGGTTGCAGATGCAATGATAAGCAGATGCTGCAGTCTAACAGAAATGTAACAGAGCAGGACCTTTCCCTTTGGCTTTTGGCAGTGGAATAGTGTCAATGTCACATGCGATATCTTTTGCATACCGTGGACCGTCACATCATTTGTTTCTGACGATACAGGTTGATACAACTGGTATCATCTGGGATCGTGGAAAGATAAATGGGCCGTGGCAGATATTTTTGCGAAGTAGAGAACGCTATCATCGTGCAGCGTACCAATGGAGGCAAGAACCAAATCTAGAGCCTGTGTGTTTAGATCACGATCATGTAAAGCCGTGTTAGGCCTATGTGGGACCTATGTTAGGCTTATGTTGGTCCATGTTGGGCTCTTAGATGCCATGTTGGGACCATATTCGTGCCAGGTTGAGCTTCTGTTAAGCCAAGAACGGCGTGTTCCTTTTAAGCCTTTACCCGGCCCAAAAGGAACACGTCGTTTTTGGATCATGTCGGGACCATGTTGTGCGTATATGGAGCCTATCTTGGGCCTATGTTGATCCATGTTTGGCTCTTAGACGCCATGTTGCGACCATATTCGTGCCAGGTTGAGCTTATGTTAAGCCAAGAACGGCGTGTTCCTTTTAAGCCTTTACCCGGCCCAAAAGGAACACGTCGTTTTTGGATCATGTTGGGACCATGTTGTGCGTATATGGAGCCTATCTTGGGCCTATGTTGATCCATGTTAGGCTCTTAGACGCCATGTTGGGACCATATTTGTGCCAGGTTGAGCTTATGTTAAGCCAAGAACGGCGTGTTCCTTGAAAGCCTTTACCCGGCCCAAAAGGAACATGCCTATGTTGATCCATGTTAGGCTCTTGGAGGCTATGTTGGGGCCATATTCGAGCCATGTTGAGCTTATCTTAAGCCAAGAACGGCGCGTTCCTTTTAACAACTCCAATTTTGAACGTGTTACACGCTGGAAATTAGCTGTGGTAGGGTATCGATTCCCCCTCGGTCTGGGTTTTCGTCGGTGAGCTAAGTAGCCAGTCAGAGAAATCGATAGAACGAGATATTTTGCTTAAGAGACTAGAGATACGTAGCTGACCAACAGAGTTTTAGGAAGGCCACCTGGAGTACGCGCAGTCGTGATGCTTGCGGGTTTGCTGCAGCTAGAGACCTCCAATTTAGAAGGTGTTCCGCGCAGGAAGTTTAATGCTCTCAGTCGTTATGCTTATCGGCTTGCTCCAACAGAAGAACTCCAATTTTGAAGGTATCACGCGCAGGAAGTTCAGGAAGTTTGCTGCAATAGGGTATCTGTTCCCCCAGTCCGGTTTCTGGCCAGTGAAACAAGTAGATGGAGAAACATATATTGCTCGAGAGACTGAAGATACGTAAGCCACCAACAGAGTTTCAGGATGTTTGCCTCAAAACTTTCTGTGCAGTTAGGGGCTAGGCTACAACTGGAGGATTTCAATGTTGAAGGTCAGGCAATTTGCTGTGCGCGGGGGTTTTCATTATTAGAGCTGGCTTTCGTTCCCCCCTTCTCAGGTCTATTTACATAATTTGCGATCTAACTTACGATATTGCTATATATGTTGAATTGAATGGACCCATGACCATATAGACTATATATGACCGTTGTATACTGTTGAATGATGTCGACATATTGACATGTTGACATCTTTCGGACATTTTTCGAGACCAAACGCCGGCAGGCGGGGCCCTTCGGCTCCAGGGCCTTGAAGGCTCCGCTGTGGACCGCTTCCGTGCGGAGAACTGCAGCGCAACGCGAGCTTCAGCGAGTCTTGGAAGAGATCGCGAGTCTTCGAAGACAACTGAAATGACTTGTCAAATGATTCTAGCATGGTTCTGTTACAACATTTCGACAGTTTCATGTCACGCATGTACAGTCAGACATGGATGACTGCAATCTTTACTTCAGTGGCTCAACCCACGATGTCAAAACGTACCGCACTTGCACTCCGTTTGCTTAACATGGCAGCGGAGCTGTCGAAATGCTCCATGGTGACCTTTGCGATGGTGGTGGCGCTTTGGTTTGGGCTTGGATGTGAAGGAGCAGATCATCATCATGAATTCGAGGCAATGGCTGGTGACCTCTATGTCAAGACTTGGGATTGTTACCCAACACCCCATTGCGAGACAGAGCCCAATGCGACGCAGAATGGAAGCCTACATGGTGGTTTTGGTGGCTACAGCGTGGACTATGTCACCCTCAACTTTGCCAAGATGTATGCTGGTTTTGGATTCGAGCTCTACACTGGTATGGATGAAACTTCATGCCTGGCAAGTTGCAATGATACGTGGATTGGAACCACGGTAACTGTGGCCGGTGGCCTTCAGAATGGAATGGTCTCTCATGAGACATGGTTGGAAGAGGATTGGAACCCTTCCCATGGAAGTTTGGGCAGGATTGGAGCCTGCTACCGGCGATTTCAAACGCTCTTGCTGGTGGCCTCAGTGCATGAGACATTGATGAGCTCTATTTTCTGTGCATTTTCATGGAAGGCTTCTTCATGTGCTTCAGCTTCACGGCTGTGTTTAACATGTTTGTCCTCCTACCCTTTGACTTCATGCTGCATTGCGCTCTCTCTTTGCATGTCATGCTGGTGGTGGTCGAGAAGAAGAAGGACAAAGAACTTGAAATTGGTGAGCCACTTGAACCCTCGAAGGATTGGCCTACGCTGGAATGGTGGATTGAGACAGCGCTGGGAGTCCAAGCTACGGTTCAAAGGACTCCTCATGCTGACCATGCCGTCCCAGGCCAATGGTATGAATGCTGAGCAGGCAAATGAGCTTGTGACAAGGATTGTTGATCTTTCTCAAGCTGCAACAACAGCTGCTCAGGCTGCACACACTATGATGCAGAGCTTTCAGACTGGAAAAGGTGGTGGCCAAAGATTTGGCGATGGTGAACGTGTCCTCAAATACACAGATGACCCGGTGAGATGCAGTTTGTGGAGAGAGCAATTCATGAACTGGCTGGTTTTTTGTGATGGACGCTATGGTGACCTCATCAAGGACGTGGAGAACCTCGACGCGGTGGAGCCCATGCATTCACTGGAACCTGACATCCAGGAGTTGGGGACAAAACTTTACTCCATCTTGGCCTTGAATCTACGTGGTCCTGCTTTCCAGGTGATTCGAGCTTTCTCAAATGAGCGCAATGGTTTTACTATCTGTTTTGCTGTTTGGCATCGTCTCAAGCCTTGGCAATTAGTCAAGCAATGATGCAGCACCCTGGATTTCCCAATCAGCGCACCATGCTGGAGAACTTACTCAACTTCGACTCCTTGCTGGATCAATATGAATTGGCTTCAGGTGCAAGGATGCCAGATGACCTTGCAGTTAGCACGGTGCTGAGGTGCATTGATGCCCCTACAAGGCGCAATTTAGAGATGGTCATGGAGGATGACATCACGGACTCCAAGCTGAAGGAGAAGTTGATCCTCCTGGACAAGAACACCAAGGCTTGGAGTGGAGATGAATTCTTGCGTAACCTTCAGCAGCTGCAGAACCCATCTTCTTCGAGCACCCCAATGGAAGCGGATCAAGTTCAGTTTGGTCAAAAAGGGCAAAGGGAAGAACAAAGGCAAGACGAAGGGCAAGAAGGGCGGTTGGTTTGGAATGCCATTTGGTGGCAAAAATGGGGGTGGAAAGAATGGCTCAAAGAGCAAAGGAAAACATAAAGGAAAGAAAGGCAAAGGCAAGCAGAAAGGCAAACAGAAAGGAAAAGGGTATGGTGGAAACAACAATGTGTGCCGTCTTTGTGGCCAAGCTGGTCACTGGGGAAATGAGTGCCCTAACCAGGTGAATCTATCTTAGGCTCAAGATCAACAAGCTGGACAAGTTGGTGGTGATGGTGCCAGCTCAACAGGTTCTTCGATTCCCAGAAGGGCAGGTACGGCATCAACAATTTCTTCACAGTCTTCTTCCAAGGTTAGAATGGTCAAGATGTACAATGTTGCAACTCCTCCCCAAAGTCAACCCACTTGCTATGAGCTGAGGAGTGATGGGGAAGAAAGTGAAGATTGGTACAGTATGAGAATGGTTTCCACGGTTTGTTTCAACATGGCTGCCCATGATGAAGTTTCTGGGGCAGCATGCGAGAAGAGAATGATGGTTTGATGAAATGGTATGATGATCAAAACAGCCCAATGGATCAAGTTCAAGTTGGTTGTGTACCATGTCAGAGCTGTGCCTTTGCAGGATGGCCAACTGATCGTCCTTGACTCTGGTGCTGGCATCAGTCTGTTGCCCTATAGCATGGCTGATCGTGGACAAGATGGAGGTCGACGTTTTTTCCAGGACAGTCCTGGAGGATGCTCAAGGTGGTCGACTTCAAACTTTTGGCAGAAGTTCAGCACAGATCGAGATTGAAGATCGTGGCAATGGTTTGGTGGTCATCGAGGACGACTTTGTGGTCTCGAATGTGAGGTGTCCTCTGGTCAGTCTTGGCCGTCTTTTGCACAGAGGATGGCAATGACACCAACGCCTGATGCCCCTGCTGGAGTCAGTCTTCTAGCTCCAGATCGACAGTGTGAGATTCCTTTGCAATTCAAGCGCAATAGCCTGGCGGTTTTTGCACACATCAGGGTTGTCAACATGGCTGATGATGGTCCTGGGCTTCCTGATCAAGTTGCTTCTACATCACTGTCGTGCCGTGCCCTATGACCTGCATTGAAGAGGAGGATGATGAAGAAGGTGGTATGGGGTACAAGCCCTACAAACTTGTGGTGCAAACTGTGGTGCAACCCCGCAAGGAGCTCACTGACCGCATCTTTCGACGTGGTTGAGCTGTGACTGAGAATGGCATTTTTTTAATTGTCACTCCAGAGAGCACAAAGGATTTGAGCCCCAACATCCTCTTTCCCTGGAGCGAGTGGCCAAGGAGATCCATGTTGATCCAACTCCCTGACTTTTCTTGGGAGGTTGTGGAACAGTGCGTGCCCTATTTCACCAAGATCAACTATGCGGAGGAGATCATGGAATGCAATGGAAAGCCCTGTATGGTTTTGACCATGCTGCACAAGAAGGAGGAGCCCCTTTCAACTCTTGGAGCTCTTCATGATGAAGCCTCAGTCGAAGCCAGTGGCGCTGATGCTGATGCCAGCAACTTTGCTTTTCAACCTGAAGTAATGGTTCCTCTCGAACTTCAAGAAGGCCTCAAGCCTGAAGAGTTGGCTCAAGCACATCCTGGCGGTGTTCTCTCTTCTGATGATGCTGGTGGTATGGAATGGAGCTTTGACAACAAGGACTCTTCGGTGGTGAATGGCAACGTGGTGACAAAGAACAGCTCACTGGAGATGCTGCGATCATGTGCTTCTTTCATGGGTATTTCTCGAGGTGCAAGAAGGCACTATGGGATCGTTTGAATCAAGCAGTACAGCGACATGAACATGAGCTGATGTTTTCAGCTGCCAACCAGCTGTACCGAGATGAACAAGTTCACAAGGTTTGGTTCCACAATCAACTCCTCGAGCACCAACAGCAGAAGAGCGCAGTCTTCATGAGCTGACTCACCTTCCTAAACGAAGTTGGTGTGACCACTGCGTTGCATGTAAGGCCCGAGGTGACCCTCAGAGGATTTTAGATCCCGTGCCAGAAGGAAGGCGTTCAATTACTTGCATTCAAGCTGACTATGCCTATGGAAAGATTGAGGCTAGGCTGACAAGCCATCACTTACTTTTTTGGTGGCAGTTGACACGTGGACAAAGATGGTCACTTCATACCCTGTGGAGTCTAAAAGTTCTGATCTGCATGGACAAGCTGGACACTTGGTCAAATTTTCCCTGGCTTTGAACTATACGGACCAGGTCGAGTTTGTAGGTGACTCTGAGCCTACAATGAAAAGCCTGATGAGCAGTGCGCCCAATGAAAAAGGGAGAACAGCCCAAGTTGAGAGGGCTATTCAGACTGTGAGACCCCAAGCCTCAACACTGGTGGGCATGGCAGAAGTTCGTTGTGAGCTGAGACTACCTGCTGAACATCCAGTTCACCTTTGGAGCTATCTTTGTTCTACATGGACTTTGAATCGTTTTCACTGCCCAGTTTCGACTCAGATTAGCCCTTGAGCTGGTCAATGGACGACGCTATGCTGGAAAAGTGGCTTGCTTTGGCGAAGCAGTATGGTTCTTCATCGTCGTGGCCTCAACGTGAAACAGGGTCCTCAATGGGTGCCTGGCATATGGTTGGGCAATACTGAACAAGAAGATCTCCATGTGGTTGCTACGTGCGATGGCATCACCAAGGGCAAGGCTATTCTCCGCACGTCCACCGCATGGAGGCCCATTTGGCTTTTCTTGGTGAAGGACAAGCCCTACCAAAGCACACGCAAGAGGGTCCCTAGAACCCTCACGTTTGGTGGCACTGTGACACCAAAGCCTGTGACCCATGTTCAACCAGAAGGTCAAGATGAAGAGACAATCGACTATGATGCTCGAGATGTTCGAGACTATGCAGAGCGACGCCCCCATGACACTGATGATGAGGGTGATGGACTTCAAGAAGAACAAGATCGAAAGCGAGAGGCTGAGGATGAAAGTTTTTCTCCACGGAAAACGGTGAAGCTTCAAGATGGTGGAGACCAAGGTGGCCTGGTGTAGCCAGTTCAGGAACCCCTGTCAAAGGCTCCAAGGCTTAGCCCAGGGGCCCAGAATCAAGTCCCTCAGGCAAAGGGCTTTTCCCACCGAGCTTTGCAGGCAGTGTCTTACAGGTTGAAGAGGTGGTTGGTGAAGTTGATGATGACAGCTGGGAAAATTCGATTTTGGATTTTTTGTCTGGTGATGAAGAGTTTCAGGATGATGTCGGCGATTTCTTGAACCTCAAGAAGTTGGAGATGAACATCCCCCAATCCTCTCTGAGAGCGAGCTGGAGATTGTGGATCAGGCGGCCGGGTTTGAAGAGATCAGCCGTCTTTTGGACATGAAGGTTTTGCGTGAACCAACGCCTGAAGTGCGCGAACGTGGCACTCTCCTCACAACAAGGTCAGTCTATGATTGGCGAAACCGTGGTGGTTGGAAGAGGAGGTGCAGGTATGTGGCAAGGGAGTTCAAGGGCTATTCCAAGAACACGGCCGAGACATTTGCTCCCACGGCTGGAATTGGAAGCAGGCTGATTTTGCTGCTCCATGTCTATTTGGGATGGTGTTTGTCTTTTGTGGACATCAAGGATGCTTTTCTCCTGGTAGATCAACAAAAATGTGTCTTAGTGGAAGAAGTGCAAGATGGCACTGATGGCGTTTGGATTTTAGGGAAGTGCCTGCCTGGGCAAAGAAACGCCGCTGCTCGTTTCTTCACCTTTGTGAGCAAGCATCTTGAGGAATTGGAGATGGAGAATACACCCTTGGTGCCAAGCCTGTTTCGGCATCGCACACGTCAAGTAGCTCTTTGCTCTCATGTAGATGATTGGGTTCTTTGTGGAGAACAAGGTGATCTTTTGTCGTTGGTTTCTAGGATCAAGGAGAAGTTCACCATTTCAGGTGGGGATGTGATCCCTGCACCGGACCAAGATCCGCAAGATGCAGTTCGCTTCTTAAAGAAGAGGCGCTTTTTCACAACTGAAGGCGTGGTGGTTGCCCCGCATGAGAAGTACGTGGACGAACTCATCAAGATGTTTCAAGTTGAAGGCTACAAGCCAAAGCCTACGCCCGACATTTCACAATGAAGCTCATTTTTTCGATCGGCCATTTGAACTTTGTTTTATTTGTCCGCTGACAGGTGGGACATCCAACACAGCGTGCGACATCTAGCCCAATGGATGCCCAAGCCCACACGTTTTGCAAAAGCAGGAGTTCGACACCTTGTTTTGTACCTTTCAGGCACCAGAACCTATGGCATGTTGCTCCCCTACAAGGTGATTGGTGGAAAACTGGATTCAGTTTATGGGCGCGAATCAAACCATACAACTTCTGAGCTGGTGGAGGCGTTCACGGATTCGGATTGGGCAGGTGACCAATCGAGTTGCTCATCCCGAAGGAGGCATTCAGTTTCATCTGCTATGATATCTGTTCTTGAACGTGGTTGATGGAGTGATTGACTTTGTATCGGGCCGCCATCTGACGTTCTCAAGCCTTTTGTCCCCCCTTCCTTGATCAATGGGAGCGTCTAATGGTTGGCTGTTGTGAGTTGGATTACCACCTCCATTGTTGAGAAGATCCTGAAAGCCCCAACAAGTGGTCAGCCATTATCTAGCTCATTTCCAATTGGATTTCCGGAACCCACTTCAACCTTGAGCATCACTACCACCGCCTTTGCGCGTGGCCGGTCTTGGGCGAAGAGTGATTCTGGGTCTGAGAGTGGAGCTAGCGGGGTGGAGTTATCAATTCTGTGGTTGGCTGCTATCATTTCTTGGTGCATCAGCTTAGTGCTGGCCTGGGTTTTGTGGCGCCGACGCAGTGAGCCGGTTTCTCCATCCATTCAAGACATAGCCCGATGGCAGCTAGCGGAACTTCGTCTCCGAAGACATGGCACTAGTCGATGGAATAGCACTACTGGAATATGATGTGGGAGGTCGTAGGGGAATCCATGAGCGCCTGATCCTGCAACATTTGTCTGGTGATGAGTATGCTGTTTTGACCCCCGATGGTGATGTATACATCGAGGAAATGGCTGTGACCAACAGTGAGTTGCGAAGTTTTCGTGTGAGGCCAGCCCCTGAAATTCTTCCCCCGGGTGTCAATCCTGCGGATGTGTATGCGTTGCCTGCATATAGTCCAGCTGATTTGGCTGGGTTCCGTGCCGAAGCCCAGAGAGTAGTCAATGCTGAAACTGCCGCCAGACGTGGAGCAGCTGTGGTGGCTGCCCAACCTGTTGCTGCTGTGGCTCCTGTGGGAGCAGCAGCTGTGGTTCTTAGTGCAGTTGTACGCACTCCGGGTGTGCTTCAATGGTTAGCGGCTGAATCTGTCTCATCCATTCAGTATGGTGATCCAATTCAAGGAGTTGTTGCCTTATCTGTGGATGGCGCCAGGAGTGTTCATACTATGGCTGATGGGAGCTCTATTTTCGTTCAGTGTGTTGATGGTAGTCGCATTGATGAATTTATGGGTCGACGTCGTACCTTCTGCTTGTGATCACCGCATTTTGGCAGTCAAATACCGTCCTGTGGGCATTCCAGAACAGTCGCTTACTGACATAGCTGCTCTATGCAAGGAGAGGTTGAGGTTAAGTGGAGCCTGCCTGGTCCCAGGACTGCGAAGTTGTGCGTGACATACCTCAGCATCGAAGGCCTTGTGTTTGAGGTCCACCATGAACGCATGCGAACCCTCTGTCGATTGGAAGCCAACAGTTGGGGGGGTCAAGAAAATTTTCAGTTGTCCATGACTTTGAGACATGCTTTGCAGATCGATCAGCTTGATGGATTCAATTTGGCATTTGTGGAAGTCATGTTCAGACGCATTCAGACCATTGAGTACGCTCACTCTGAGCGTGCTCGTGAATCTGAGAGCCGTTCAGTGGGCGGTCGCCTTTCGTTGGAGGAGCAGCAGATCTTTGGTGGGCTGGTTAGGCATGCTGGCACGTTAATGATATACCCCAGCCTCCTCGATCATGTGAAAGGAGGTGGGATTGCAGAAGAACATGAGGAAGATTCGCGAGGAGCGTGAAGCTGCTCGCAAAGCGAGGAGGGCCCCTGATTAGAGGGGTCGGGGAGTTGGCTGGGGCTCCAGCTTCCCAGGGACCTTTGCCCCTTTTTTCTGCAAGGCAAGATGATCATCGGCAAAGGGATCTGTTTCCACTCCCCTTTGAGGCTGTGGGATCTCGTGAGCTTCGTCAGGGTCTTTCGAGGTCTTGTGCTCTACGTTTGTTGCGGAACACTGCCATGGAAGTGGAGGTGCAGAACACCATTGCAGCTCTGAATGCCTTGTATGCCGGTGGTGATGTACAGAAGTTTCAAGCAAACCCTTGTTTTTTGTCTTCTGCCCTGAGTTTGGGTCAGAGGAAATCTATTGAATTCATTCGACAATCTCTGCATCTGTTGGGCTGGCCCCTTGTCCAGCAGAAGTTGCAACTTGCTCTGGCCCTGTTGGTAGGTTTCGTCATGTACTTGAGGCCGTCCGAGATTTGCCGGATCAAGGTTTCAGATGTGGTGTTCCCAGTGGCCAGATTGCGGAAGAGACATCAGAAACTGGTGGTGGCTCTTCATCCATTCATCCATTCGAGGGAGGAGAACCATCAAAGACCAAGGAATTCGACGAGACAGTGGTGCAGGACTTGAACCACCACCAGTTTCTTGTGCCTTTACTGCAACGCATGGTCCTAGATCGTCACCTCAATCCTGAGGATCTGTTGTTTCAGCTCACTCCGTCTACCCTTCGAGAGTGGATGCAGGACATGCGGTCCAATGCCAACTCCAGCAGTTGGGGCCTCTGGATCCATATCGTTTGAGGCACGGGGGGGCATCAACAGACTTTTGGGAAGGACACCGCGCTCTGGCAGACATTCAGAAGCCAGGTCGATGGCGAACAACAACGTCAGTCCGCCGATACGAAAAAGGCGGCCGGATCGCACAGCTGTTGTCCAAGCTCCCCGAAGACATTCAGGAGCAAGCAGGCTGGGCAGCAGACAACATAGACAAGGTCTTTGCCAACCCGCGTTTACTCTTGCGTCGAAACTGACAAGTCCTATTTTCTTGGAATCGTTTAGTGGTAGCGGGAACCTCTCCAAATCTGTTTCAGACATTGCTGGCTGGGATTGTGGCTTGGAATCTTACTCGAAACAAGGGTGGATACGTTCTGGAAACATTAGGGCTGTTCATCTGGGCACTCCACACAATTAATTTTCACGTGCAAGAGATCGCAGACCGGGTCCTCCACCACAGCGTTCAGATCACCAACCCCTGGGACTTAGCAATCTGGATGAGAAAGATGAGGTCAAGGTTAGAGAGGGCAATTTGTTCATGCGGTTTTCTGTTCAAGTTTGCCTGTTATGCTATTTGCTCAACATTCCTTTCGCTCTGGAGAATCCGGCCACGTCACGGATTTGGCTTTGCCCTCCTGTTTTGGCGTTGCTGCGAAAGAAGGGTATCAGGCATGTTGATGTTGATTTTTGTGCTTTTGGCAAACCTTGGCGGAAGAGAACTGGTTTTGTTTATTTTGGCCTCCAACTTGATCATCTACAATCTCATGTTTGCCAAGGGTCCAAGAGGGGTTTTTGTGCCTTCACAGAGCAGCCGCACATTCCATTAATGGGTGTTTCCTCCAATGGCCAGTTCATGACTAAGATTGCAGAGCCTTATCCTCATCAGCTTTGCAGAGTACTAGCTCGAGCTTTTTTGGACTGGCATACCCAAGTGATAGCAGACAATTTTTGGAAGCGGCTCATGCCAGATGGCACAGCAAAACAGACTGCTGGCTCCAATGCTGGCTAAAAATGGGGTGGCATCGATGCATTCAGTTTCATCGAGTGCTCTCATGGCCTGGGCAAATCATGTCCTTGGCTAAACGCATCGTTGGTACTTCATTCTGGCCTGTGGAAAAGTCTTGCGAGTCATATCTGTTCTTGAACGTGGTTGATGGAGTGATTGACTTTGTATCGGGCCGCCATTTGACGTTCTCAAGCCTCCCACCCACCTCTCCCGGGCTTGAAGTCAGGGGGAGTGGCATCGATGCATTCAGTTTCATCGAGTGCTCTCATGGCCTGGGCAAATCATGTCCTTGGCCAAACGCATCGTTGGTACTTCATTCTGGCCTGTGGAAAAGTCTTGCGAGTCATTTTTCTGAATGGACGCCCTGAGACAAGCTGGTCCCGCTCCCAGAAGAGCATTGCCTTGAGTTCGTGCGAAAGCGAGTATCTTGCTGCAGCGGTGGAGGAGCCGAAGGCATTCACATCGGAAGGCTATGGTCATTCCTTGTGAGAAAGGAAACAGAAGTTTCTCTGGCAACAGACTCAAGTAGCTGCAGGGCATTCGCTCAACGCCAAGGAGTGGGACGGCTCAAACACATTGAGACGAAGTACCTCTGGCTACCGCAGTGTGTCAAACTTGGCATGCTCACCATGACTGGCGTGGCAACGCTCCTGAATGTGTGGGACATTGGCGCAAAGAAGCTTTCGAAGCTTCGCAGGTCCTTTTTGATGCTCCTCATGCATGGGCGTGGTGGTCTACGATGAAGCGACCAAGTCCTATGTGCCGGTTGGCGAGGCTGAGTTCAACGAAGAGATGAAAAAGAAAGCCCTCGGAAAGAACATGGAGGTGGTTCGACAAGTGATCCTCAACACGCTCAGCGACGGTGCAGAAGGTCTTCAGACTCAAGTCTCAAAGCCCATGGTCAAGCTGATGACTTTGCTGGCTATGCAGCCAATGGTGGATGGTTTCAATGTGGAGATGGCGGAGTTCAAAGCGCTGGAGCTGAAGTATGTGTACCTCGACTTCTTCATGAACAACCAGATCTTCGTGGTCCTCTACACCCTGTTTTTTGTTTTGATTGGCATGTGCATTGGCTTCTTCATCCACAAGGTGATCTACAACGAGAAGGTGGTCCACATGACGCAATGGTCTATGCGGATTCTTCGACGTCTACGGCGACGACGCGAACTCTCTTTGGTGGATGACTGGGACCCGGTGAACCAAGAGCTGAAGCAATTTCGTGTTTTGGCGGATGCGCGAGATGCAATTCTGGAGAAGAATTTTTCCGTGAGACGGAAACAGGTCTGGCGAAGTATGTGCGACCTCACCATGAAGCACGACGTCTGAAAGTTGAGGAGCTGGATTGGATCCTTTGGATGCAAGCATCCTCCTAGACCCTGAGTTGTATCCAGAGTATGCCGCGGAGAATGCCGAGGAGGAGAACAAGACTGAAGATGAAGCAGTGGATGCTCAGGTGCAAACCGATTTTCACCTGCGGTAGAACACCGAGGCCCTGAACCACATGTCCCGCACGAGACAGTGGAACTGCCTGGATCCCCTCCTGGGACACCTGATGAACTTCCAGATTTACCTCGTGTTGGTTTGGATTGGAACAACTTGGATGTGACTGAGGAGCACTTCCCAAGGCTGCAACGTGAACGGGCTCAACGCGTTCATGAGGTGGCATTGTTCTCAGAGCAAAACCTGAGAGAATTCTACCTGTGTCACTTGATGGTCCTTTATCCAAACCAGCCTGACATGATTTGGGACTACCCACTGTGGTGGGACCATAGGCAGCAGCATGAATATCGTGTTTTTCAGGACATTGTCGCTGAAGGTAAGTATTTGGATTGTTTTGGAGGTTTCTGCGAGCAGTGGTTCATTCATCAAGATCATGGATTTCCCATTCCTCTTGATTAACCTTCAGTGGCAATGGACATGAAACCAATGTAGCTGCCAGTGCAAAATTGTGGCTGGCCCACCCCAAGTTCGAGGTGGGGTGTTACAACATTTCAACAGTTTCATGTCACGCATGTACAGTCAGACATGGATGTCTGCAACCTTTACTTCAGCGGCTCAACCCACGGTGTCAAAACGTACCGCACTTGCACTCCGTTTGCTTAACAGATTCAAATCAATGATTTCAGCGAAGAATGAGAGTGGGTTGTTGGTACAAAACCCCCACTTCATTCCCTGTGAATCCAAAGTATGATCTATTTTATGACATTTCTAGATGTCAGCTCTGGGGCATTCCGTACCTGAAATTTGGCTACCGACGCGCTATTTTAAGACATTTCTAGACAAGGCATTTTCCGACAAACCCTGGGGCTATTCCGACAACTCCTAAGGTACTTTTAACCGACCTTGGGGTTCTTCATCAATTAACGACTCACATTGTTCACCACTTCATTGCGTGAACACAAATTCCAACATAGCCCGTCACGGCGCGTCATGGTGCGTCACGCTATTTTCGGACAATGTCTCCAATTTAAGTAGAGTTTTTGGTCTACGGGTCACGGTTCTTCACGGTTTGTCACGGTTTGTCACGCTCCGTCACGGTTTGTCCCGACTCAAATACCCCACTAATCTATGGATTTCGCAACTATGTTGGTTTTCGACAGCACTTGTTCCAAAAAAAAAATCCATCAAAGGCGCTTTTTCCGACAAACATGGCCCCCGTTTCCGACAAACATGGTCCATCCCGACAATGTATCCAAATTTTGGGAACATTGGACATGTATCCAGATTTTGGATACATTGCTATTTTTGGCCTATTTCAAGACAAGGATTCTCAGGGATTGGTAAGGGGTTGGAAAGAAAGTCTGCTGTTTTCTGTGCCGCCTTTCAGGTTGGACTATGTATTACCATGCCGTTACTTAAGCAGTGAGAACAAAACAGAACGCAACTGAAATCGAACACATCGAACAGCTTACTCAGGGATTGAAAGAAAAAACGCAGGTCCCACAGGGTGAATTTGTCGAACTGCCTGAGAATATTCAAGTTCTCAACCACACGAGTTGGTCCGACTTGGCTTTCCCGAATTGAAAGATGTTTTACCCCTGACGGAAACTCGCAATGGGCAGTGAGGGTCCCATCTTTTCAAATGCTGGCATAATGCTGGCTTATTTCGCTTTCAGCAGGGTACTATTCAAACTTCTGATTCCGTGCGCTTGGTTTCTTTGCTTCTGATCAATTTTGATCGCCGAACTCAGGATCCAAGCCCGGAATTTGACGATCAAGAGTTTGGTATTGGTGGACACTGTCAATCAGACTGTTGACGCAGTCAGCGCGGTGCCGCAGTTGTGGAGGATGGTTTGTTCGGGTTTTAAAACGGATGCAAGCCCGAGACGTAGTGGTAGCCAAGACGCAACGAAAAGTAGGGAAACATGATGTATAGTGAAAATAATACTATTTTAATATACATTGAGTGCCACCCAATGCCTGTAACAGCCAGTAACGGGTTTCCTTGCTTAGAAAAAACATTGGAGGAGCACAGGCAAATCAGGTTTTCTTGGTTGCCAATCTTCACAATTCCGAGGAATTTTTGGAAAGCGTTGATTCAAATTGTGTACTTGATTCTGGGTTTGCAACATTTTGGATTTTCCCTTTTGGATCCCATGTTGTATTTTATGTGTAGCACTGTCCACACCAATGAATTTCTGGATGTCACTGCAATGCTGTTGGTTTGCGAAGATTGCTTATGATTTAGTTTCAGGAGAAAAATGCATTTTTTGTCCGATAGCCTGACAGTCTCATGCCTTCTCCCGTTGGGGCTTCGTTTTCGGTCGGCAGCCTGACGCGCGCTTGTTTGTTGGAAACGATTTGCTTGGACGGAGGTGTTCTTCATGTCTCACCATGCTTGATGTTCTGTTCCTCAAGTAAACCCTAAACCCTAAACCCTAAATTTAATTTTAATCCCCGGGCACGCAAATCCAAATTTCGAGGTTCAATATTTTTGACGCGCGGAAATAAATGCACAGAGAGAACAAATCAATGACTTTTCACGGCCTCTTTAGTTGACTGCGTGTTTTTTTCACTTATTCTGGTGTTTTTTTCTGGTGTGTTTGTTTCGTGCTTTTTTGCCTCCGCACCTATTAAATCATACAAAAAACACCAGAAAAAACACCAGCCAATCACAATTTTTGTTTTTTCTTTTTATTTTCTGGATTTTCCTCGTGTTTTTTTTCGTGTTTTTTCTCGGGTTTTTTCTGGTGTTTTTTCTTGCGTTTTTTCTGGCGTTTTTTCTGGTGTTTTTTCTGTTGTTTTTTCTGGTGTTTTTTCTCGTGCTTTTCTGGTGTTTTTTCTGGTGTTTTTTCTCGTGTTTTTTATCGTGTTTTTTCTGGTGTTTTTCCTGCATGGTGTTTTTTTTCGTGTTTTTTCTGGTGTTTTTATCTGGTTTGCTCGTGCCTTTTTGCGTCCTTTTTTTTGGGGGGGTTGCTTGTGCCGTTGTTCGTGTTTTTTCTTGTGTTTTTTGTGTGGTTTGCTATTTCTTGTGTGGATTGCCAATTTTTTTTGACGGGTTGATTTATTGAGTCTGTCATTGCGTCAGTCTTAAAGATTTGTGCGTAAAAATCACCACGGTTTTCTTGGAAATGGAACCTCGTTTTTTTTTCCCACTTTTTTTCGTGTTTTTTCTGGTGCCCATCTGGTGCCCACTGATACAGCGAATGGGCAGTACACAAAATATACATTCTTTAGATTTCTTTAGAGACTTTAGTCTCGGCGAAACTGGTTTTGCGCCTTGGGTATCCTTGGGTATAATTCTGCTGGGCGCAGTTTTTCGCTCTTCGCAATCCGTGGGATTTTGGGGTCATCGGCCTTCGATGGCGCCAGGTCTGAAAGTGTCCACAACCAGTTTCCACGCCAGTGAGGGGACAAAACCCGACCTCTCTATGGAGGCGGTGGACCTGCAAATTGTACCCTGGCGACCCCAAGATCCAAAGGCATTTGAATATGTTTCGAATTGTTTTGATGTTGAATTTCTTTGGTGGTTCTGTTTTTTCTACTCAAAAAAATCGGATATACTTGTTCCCCACATTGACGTGTGGGGTTTTTGTTTTTAGTTCTGTATCCGCTCCTCCTTCCTTCCTTCCCGTCCTCCCTCCCTCCCTCCATCACTCACTCTCACTCACTCACTCACACTCACTC
>Ga0126342_10008133_pt1 | contig 18766 bp, 11 predicted proteins | sample Cyp1metagenome_FD_92528 | JGI IMG/M metagenome (GOLD analysis project Ga0126342, IMG submission 92528) | Coral microbial communities from Lord Howe Island, Old Settlement Bay, Australia - Cyphastrea 1 metagenome | ecosystem: Host-associated > Invertebrates > Cnidaria > Coral ...
CGTCTCTCGCTGAAAAAAAAGCCGCTTGTCGAGTGAAGGACACGGTCGGGACAGGCTGGCGTCGAACTATAGGTCATTTATTCTTGGGAAACTTCCGCCGCCGGCTTGCCCGGGTCTATGTTACATGGATGATAATTGATAGTACTTAGTAATCTTAGTAGACTTAGTAACCATCAATAAATCCAATATCTAGTAAATAATTGTTATTATGTAAGAATTTCTAATGATTTATAGATCTTGTTAGTAGAACTTAGTAATTAGTAATTAATTTCTCATAACTCATTCTTCTCCCAAAACAATCATCCACACAGGCTGCGGGGGCAAGCTTGAACCCTGACGCCGCCGAGTGCGCGAACCCGGGCTTGGGATGGCTGGCGCAGCTGGGAAATCCTGGGAAATGCTGGGGATGTGACAAAAACGTGGATTTCATACGAGCAAATCGCCAAGAATTGGGATTCCAGTATGTGAAACATGTGGATTTTGCAGGGGAAAATGAGGAAATGAATTGGATTCCAGAATGACACGTGTGGGTTTTACACCGGGAAATGATGATTTGACTATGAAAAAACGGGGTTGCGTAAGCAGGAAAAAAAAACATGATTTTACCAGCAAAGATTATGCATCGACAAGAAAGGGCGACCTTAACCAACATGAGGAATTGACACTTGGGATTTTTAACATGACAAGATCAGCTGCAGACCCCTGGGTTCCGCCAACAATGGTGGTTTTGACCAGTCAGGGCTACAGCGACTAGCACTCTGACAGATGAGAACATCAACATGACATAAATTTCAACATTCACGGACTTTTTTCTGGGATATAGTTACTGAAAATATGGATTTCACTGTATTTTTTCATGTTTGGGCACTGGTTCTTCATCTCAATGGCCGCGTCCAAGGTTCCGTCCCACCCAAACGCCTGGTCTACTCAGCTGGGCTGATGCGATGGGAAATCACTAAGAATTGATGGGATTTCTAAGGTGATATCCAAGTTATCATTTTATATATAGTGAATGGAAATCCCGTATAAATCAGTAGTATCCAATGTAAGTCTTAATGCAAGTCATCTAAATCTAAGTCATCATTTTACGGTAAGCGAAGTTGTGGTTGTGGTTCCTTGTGTTTTTTCCTTCCTGTCCCTGGCGGACCATTTGAGTTGCGTCCGTTTCATCATCCACAAGGGATTGTCCATGTCACGTTTGTGTTCGGACGGGTAGAACATGGGATCTTTTGCGTCCAAGGACGCAACCTTTGAGTCATGTGTTTGTGTTGTCCAGATCGCTGCCTTTTCGTAGGTACTTTTTTGTAAGCCAATGCCATAGACTATCCCCATTTTTTGACCAAAATGGATGATATAAACTATAAACCCTCCAAAATTGGAGGTTGATTATTGGGTTTACCACACTTTGATTCTAAATCTTGAGATTGATGAGTGCCAGTCACGGAGATGCCACAATTTTTCACCGTTTGGTTACACGCAATTGGGAAGCAAATGGTATACCGCCTCTGTCCCTGAAATGTTCTGTACGGGAAGTCCCATTCTTGCAGACAGTCAGGCCATGTGTTGGTCAACTTTCCTATGCCATTTCACGTTGGGCAAGTTCCCCTTGATTTTTGGTTGGCTACTGCCACAAGTGACAAGTTTCTTGGATTCCCAAATTGTGGCTTATTCTCAAAGGGACTGCTGCCGGCCTCAAGTCAAGACGTCAAGACGACTCGCTCTGATCAGCATTTGCTATTCAACAACACATCTTTGGTATGTGACTATTCCTCATCTTCGACAGTTTTTTGATCCCAATTGATGGGTTTCATTTCTTGGTGTTTGCCTGAAAATATGGTACCCCCTAAATCCATTGGTTACATCATCACTATCAATATCGGCCATTGGTGGAAGCCCATTTTCAGACAAGCTCCTATTGGGTTTATGACTATTTTATCAATGCTTTTTTTGCTGATTGCCTGCCCCCTACAGGCCATCTCTGGTTTTCGGAGGTGGAGATCATTTCCTTTCAAAGTGACGACCCGCAGTTTCGCTGTTTCGAGGGTGTTTCGAATTGCCGTTTGGAGCTAAACTGAAGAGTTCTTGGGTATGTCGGTATGTCCATACTGATGCAATTGGATATATAATACTGGTTGGTGGTTTCAAACATTTTTTCTTTTCCATAATATATGGGATAATCCCAACCCCATTGACTACTGCAATATTTTTCAAGATGGTTGTTGCACCACCAACCAGATGGCCATGTGTGGATATCATGGGGATGTCCAAAAAAAATCATCTAAAACCTGCGAATCAAGGTTCCAGAAGACTTGAGGATGTTGCCTCAACTGGTGGTCCTGGATGTTTATGAAGTTGTTTATTCTCCAATCTCGTCATAGCTTTGGCGGTGATTTGGAAGAGGAGTCACCTTCAAGTTACAAAATGTTTTTTGTATTTGTGGAAACGTGGAACAAAAAAGACAAAGACTTATTAAGGCTATATTCAGTTCCCATATTGTAGACTATTGGCTAAAGTCCTATACCCTTTTGCCCTTTTCTTACACCTTTTGCGGGTAGCATGTTCCTTTCATAGAAGTCGTTCTTTGCTTTTCTAGACGGTATCTTCATTTGATTCACTTCTTCTAAAGGTGTTCTTGCTAAACTTAAGAAAGAAGCATGTTGGATTTGCACATTTCTTCGGAGAATTGAACATCCTGAGAAATGTGAGATTTGTTTGATCTGAAAATATGGTACCCCTAAATCCTTTTGCCCCAGTTCATATACCATGTCAAAAAATGTTTGCTTAGATTTGCACATGGAAAGTGTAAAATGTGTTGGGAGCCCAGCAGCTATTGGATTCCATGCCATGAGATGATCCGAACACAAACAAGTGATCAGCAGAAGCCCAGGAAAGTGTCATGGAACATCATCTTTTTACCATCACTTACCCATCATGAAAATATACACCGCCTATTAGGATTAGTGAAGATTTATTTCTGTAGTGGCTGTGATCCATCATTCAAAATCAAATAGTCCTTCTCACAGTATCAATGGCTAGCATGAATATCCATTGGCTGGTGAATTGGTACTCCCGCTAAGGCTTAGTTTAACATCTCTAGGAAACCCTATATTTTGACTCAACTTCAAATATTAAACATATTAAACTGTATAGCAATAGTATTCTAAGTAGCTAAGTTCAACGTTGACAGTTGTTGCAGTTTACTCTGGGGAAAAAAGACATCGAAATTGGCTTACCGAGCAGGCATGTGGATAGGGGATGATACAATGTGGCCCCCCCAGTTTGAAGTTGATATGTATATATATGTATATATATATATCAATGTATATAATTATATAAGTATATATTTATAAACACATATATATATATATAGTTAATAGATATATTGTTAATAGATATATATATATATATACACCACATTGACTACATAGTTATTTGCATATCATCAGCCGTAATTATTGGAGTTATGTCAAACAACTTAGCTAACTATGGGGCCCCACATTGTAGGCGATTGTTCATGGCTGGGCATTGCAGGTATACTACGGATTCCAGCACCAAGACCAGCGGGCTTCGACGTCGAGCGGCGGACGCTTCCGCAGGCGGATCAAGAGCAGGGATTTTCCCAAGGGTAAACCTTTACATAGATGTGTAAAACCATGGAAAACCCATGGTTTCCCACGGGAAACGTTTGCATAGACGTGGAATTTACCCCTGATTTCTTTTAGGAAAATGATCTACATTCATGGTGGGTTATCTGAAACACGGGGATGATTACCGGATGTTCAACTTGGTGGTTCATAAGACGTAGAATTTGATGGTCAATCGTGGCCTGCTAAGTGGGCCAAGCAGGGAGAAAAAGTCTGCTTCTGTGTGCTCAGTGGGATGAACCGTCAAGTATTGCGGTGGTGGTTGGTTTTATTCTCAACCAATTGTTTGGGATATGTTTGCTTAGGTCGTCATTTGCGGATGGGTCAAACTTTGTGAATTTACCATAGGGGAAATGAGCATCCATCATTACCAGCCATCTTGACGTGATTTTCTCAGGGTGCCGCAGTTTGCCCGAAACAAGAAAGTCTCGATAGCATTGTGGTTCTTCAACCAGTATAGTAGCTTTACTTATAGCATTGTGGTTCATCAATCTGATAGCATTGTGGTTAACCAACCAATATATAGAGATTCTTCGGAGGAGCACAATCTGTAGTCAGATGGTTTGGCGATCGACAGAAAATCCACGCACTCACAGTTCTTATGGTCATTCTTCGTATTGAGAGTCCAACTGTTTGTGTAATTACTGTAATCTTAATTGCCCAGTTTTCATTATCCTCTGGCTATTTAACATAGCCATGGAAAATGGCCCATTTATAAATGGTTTACCTATTAAAAATGGTGATTTTCCATGGCTATGTTAGTCATAACCAGATGGTAATATCTACAGAGTGGGAATATCACCCAATGATTGTGATGAGGCTATCAGAGTTGTTTTCATGGCACCCCGGGCCCCGGGGGGCCCGGGCCCGGAACCTAGCTCTAGGACTCTAGGCAGCAAAAATTGAAAGCAGACAAGTCCAACAAAAGAATTGTTGATATGATTTCCCATAGGATCCATGTATGCCATATATGGTAACATGGATCCCATCAATATACCCCAGTCATGTTAGCATTAATATACCAGCACCAGCCGGATCCGTCATGGGTTTGGATATACCAACTATCATGAAAATTTTCTGGCAAGATGGATGCGAAGATGTGGATAGACATGATGGGTCAGACATGATCCACAAAGATATTGAGGCCTTGAGCAAACGCCACGGGACACTTATTGATAAGTCTGAATTGAGAGGGAACCACAAAACAATATGATTCAATCTATGTACAATATGTATGTATATATATATATATGATTCCGCACCGTACATGTACGAAAATGTATGTTGTGTATGTATATATATATAGCATATACTTAATTATATATATGTATATGTATATATTATTTTATACATATAATTGTTTACATATAGTGTATAGATAGATATATATATATATATATATAGCAAATATGTAATTATCTATAAAGCACATATATATAACTGTATAGCATATATATATATATATATATACATAATTTTATTTATAGATAGATATACAGTTATATTTATATAGCGTATAAAAAATTATATCTATAGCATATATATATATATATATAATATGTATACAGCATGTATACATATAAATATAGCATATATGTATATAGTTGTGTTTAATCATCTGTATAGCAAATATATAAGTATATATATAGCATATATATATATATAAATAACTGTATATATATATATATATTTATATAGCATATATATAATTATGTATATTGCATATATTTATATATAACATATATATATAACATATATATATATAGATAACATATATAATTATATATGTTTATATAAGAGTATTTCGTGTCATCTCAGGCTGCAGAAGTTTTCCACCGCGTTTCGCCAGGTCAAGCCATACCAGACAGGGCGGGTAGCCCCAGTTCCGCCTGGGATAGCAACGTCATCAAACATGGCTGGAAAATCCACGAAGTATGATGTTTGAATGAGAAAATCATAAGAAAATAGAGGAAAAACCACTATAAACGAAGTTTGAATGGGAAAATCATGTCTTTAAGATTCTATCAGTGGCTGATTTTCCATTTCCATGTTTGATTACCCGATTCAAATTGAACATCTCCCGCGGAAAGTGAACAGATTCTAGGTTTTGAACGTCATGTTGGGCCTTTTTGTATCTTGCTTCCGAGTTGTGTCCAACATTGTCCAACGATACGACAGAAACGTCTGAAACATGCCCCCTCGCTGTGCTTTGCTTCCGAAGGATAAACTGATCTTTTTTTTTAGCTTTTGGTATTTGTTTTCGTTCCAATCCTTCCCTGCTATTGACAATAATCCCCCTCAGAAGCGCTGGTTTTAGGACAGGGTTTGTGCATATGGGAATGCCAGAGATATGGGCCTGTGAATAACTCGATGGGATAATATTCATTTATATAGGGTGTATCCAGTTTTGTACCCAAATCAATTTCATACTAATTTTGTCATCTAGAGTTGTTCCTTTAACTATACCTCATTATACCCATTTCCAGCGTTTTTTCTCTAATTATACCCCATGTCCAGTGTTGTTCCTCTAATTACACCCCATTTTCTGCGGGGGTTTTCGGCATCAACTTCGACTTGACCCTGAGGTGAATGTACAGCTGAACCAGCTTATCGTCCATGCAGGCGGACGTGATGTCCTCCCAATTACCCTCTGGTTATCACCAACGGTTTGCGAAATGGAAAATCACCATGTTTAAGAATGGTAAATCATAATGCATCATGTCTATCATCTATTTAAATGGGCCATGGCTGACATAGCTACGTCGAAAAAAAAGCACAGGTTGTGGCCCACAAGTGTGGACAAATTATATAATGACTAAAGGTCCTTTTAAACCACTGCATTTGGTTTGTCGAAATCCTTGTTTTGGACAAACCCTTCGGGCATCCGGCTTATCCCCAGATTCTGCATGTATTTCCCGTATGACGGGAGAAGTTGCATGGTAGCATGCTATATGTTATATTATTATATATATAGATAGATAGACAAGTTCTACATGTAGATTATCACCTATAGCCTATAGCCATTCCATTTTTGGGTGGGTTTTAGCGCACAAACAAGTCAGTGTGATTTGGTGTTGCTGTCTAGTCTTCAGAATGCTTCAATAGCAGGAGATGCACAAAGGATCTTGAAGTCTTGAGAACGCCAAGAATTTTACATGGAACTTGCCGCCAGTTGCGTTCCACTTAGATATTGCTTCTAGATGATCTAGATGCCCCGGGAGCAAGGCAACTCACCCAAATCATGGACAGTTTTCAGGCAATGTATCTACAATCCATTCATCTTACGAAGCCTCAGAGAGATGGCCTTACTCTTCCCACAATTAGTTTAAGTGAAACTCTGCAGGAAGTAGAAGCAATAGGGGTAAAAACGATGGATTCCCGAAATTTGTCAATTTGTTATAATTTGTTCCCCTTTAAACCCAAATATGGATAGCTTTGCTGATACTGTGGACAACTTGCCGTCTTTTTTTAAAATTCTCTTGGAGTCAGATCCCTATGAGGTGCGCCAGAACGCATCCTTCAGGCACAGCTTTCCGGTCTGAAGACCTCCATGTTTTTTTCGGACTTGTGACCTATTGAACACAGGGATTTCCCATTGCCAGGTGATTCATTTCGCAGTGGTTTTTTTCACTCACTCTGGAGATTTCTGGAGATTTTTCTGGACAACTCGCAGTAGCAAGATAGATCAATGGATTGGTTTAAGGGAAAATCTACCGGAAACCATCGATTTTCCCATTAAATATGGGGCTGTCCTGAAAATTTTCCCCAGGTCCATATCATGGAGAGGGCAGCCCATCCAAAGAAACGAAGTCTGGCTGTTGAGTTTGGGAGGTGATTACTGACCTGTTTTTTTTTTCTGACGATTGGGGGGTAACAGTTTCAAGCAACCGCCCTACTGCGCGCTTTCAAGTGACTTAGAGATCACGAACTCGCAAAAAAGTCATTCGAAAAGCCTCCCAAAATCATGATTTCCTCAAAATTTGTTCAGGGTTTCTCCATTGAAACTACCAAATTTGGATGAGTTTGAGGTTCTGGTTTCTCCTTTTTAAACCAAATTTGGATGAGTATGAGGTTAGGGAATGGATCCATTCTCCTTTGGGGTTCCCCATACGTTCTTTTTGAATCCCCATATGTCACCGCCAGATCGTGGATGAGAACTTTGATCAACTCAACGCCCGGCTTCCCGATGATGACTCCCGGATGGGCCTAAAAAAAGTGACGGAAAAAACGATGGGTTATGGTAGATATAACGAGTTTTCATGGGGTTTATAACTATAGTTAATATAATGATTGGTTTATGGTAGATATAACTATGGTGATAGTTGGTTTATGGTTTATAATGGGGATTATATATAAGGGTTTCTAAACCAACAAACATAAGTGCGGGGCCCCATCCTGCAAATAAGAAAAGAATTTGCTACTCGAAATCGGTATCCTACAAAAAATAAGCCAGTTTTTTGTTTTTTTTTTTTTTCCGGGGTTGAACGGTTGATATTTATGTGGTAAACCTATCAACCATCAAGAGTGTACTCACACGTGTTGGCCATTTTGGTGTGTACCACCATCTCATTTCTGGGACCAACATGTTCACGCGTCACCATTTCTTGATCAGAGAACAGACTGGAAAGACATGTTAATTGTGTTCCCACCTTCGCTGTGGTCCGACTCCATTTGCATAGGTTTTACACCCAAAATTCACCATTGTTTTCCCCAAAAAAATACATAAGACAAATAAACCTTATAAGAGGTTCCTCATTAGTTTCCATGTTTTTCTCCCCATCAAGAGAAATCAAGACAGCAATCACCAGATGATTATATGTGTTTGTTTTTTACTTGAGGTTTATTCAAAGAGTCAAAGAGTCACTAATGTGGTAAATTCAATAAACCAAATATTTGGGGATGGTTTATGCAACCCATGTGAATTGTGATGTTGTTTTTTTTTTTTTTATGGCATTGGGTTTACCACAAAAAAAAATGTTGAATACTCCATTGTATTCCCATAAAATGGTTGGTTCAAAACCCCATATCTGAAGGTTAAATACCATCCATTAATCTACATATTAATAATGATCTATTAATCCATTTGTATTATCACGAGGACGTTCATACCATCAATGATCTTATTCATCCAAAAATAACCCTCTGCTTTTTTCTACATAGTAGTTTGGTATTGAACATTGCCATAGAAAGTTCGTTGATTCATCCTGACAAGAAATGGTGATGTGACCCATAGTTTTAAGTGGGGCTGTCCTGTCTACCAGAGGGTAATCCCATGAATCCTATGATGATATTAATTGAAAATGATATGATCATGGTATTATATCATCCCATAGAAAATGATACTATAATGGTATTAATCCATTTTTTATCCTATGATTCATTAAAATGGTATTATTTATGGGATCCTATAATCCTATATGATCCCATTAATCCATTATAATCCCATAAACAAATCCTTCAAAGTTAACCTCAAGTGACCAAGGTGGTAAATCTGACCACCGCGTTGCATCGCTTGGCTTCGGTCTCTTTGGTAAACAAAAAGGCGCGTACCAAATCTGGATGTCCCCCTAAAAACCTGAGGTTTCAGCATCCTGTGTAGAATTTACATCCTATATTTATCAACCAGTGAGCCGAAACAGGGCGTCGTGATGGCTAATTGGCCCTCCTTTCACCAGGTTGGTTCTGTGTCAGGTTTGTCAAGTGTGATCTGGCTTTTTACTTATATGATCTTATATGGTCAACACAACTGACAACAGAACAACAAACCCTGTTTCAGGTTCACTAATTAGATGCGTTGTTTGGGGGTTTACCTGCACAACTTGCTCTGATGGGAATCCAGCCTCCAGGCATTGAGGATTCAGTAAGTAGTAAACCGAAGGTCAAGTTATTACTGTCAGGGTAGTGGTTGGTTTGTGTGCTATACTTTAGATTTTCAATGATCCTAGAGGAAGGAGTATTTAAGCAACATTGAGCATGCCAATTCGAGTAAAAGTTGTGATGTCTGCTTTTCTTTTAGATTGATTGTTTCTTCCGAGACCATGTTGGTATTTGGTTCACCTTTACTGCAGACGTCCTGAGTTGCGGTGATGGCTCGGTGATGCTGATGGAATATGGGGAATATGGCTGCATTGTCTCAGATTCCAGACCTTTGTCAGTATTCCAAGGTGCCAGATTACGTATATTGAAATGATACACTGTACATCACTGTACATATTACAGTATATGAATTATGAATTATTGTTGGTTCCCATATGGCCAATTGCTAATTGGAGAATTTCAAGCAGCAGGTCCCCAAGAGGCTACACCGGGTACACTGCTGCAGTGAAATCACCCAGTGGCGAGTTCGCCATGGTGCGGATCCCTCTCGTTGTTCCTTAAAGATCCTTAAAGTCCGTTGCTATTGGTGATTTGGTTTCAAACATGGCTGGATTATTTTCCATAGTATATGGGATAATTCCAACCCCATTGACTACTGTGATATTTTTCAAGACGGTTATTGCACCACCAACCAGAATATGTGTTGATATTCTAAAGTGTCTAAAGCATTCACTGGAATTGCCCAGCTGACTCAACTGCAGAACAGAACGTCGTCATTGACATTTTTTTCTACGGCACTGGTGTTTTTCATCAGGATTCGTGAAAATCCAAGGGGGGTTCTTTACCATCAACCTCTGGAGGCGGCTGCAATATCTAGCAATGCAAAACCAGATGAGAAGCTTTGCCAATCGAAAAAAAGAACAGTATGTCTAGTAATTTCTAGCCCCTCTGACTAGGTTATAGAAGGATTTTCCTGATATAGCAATCAATAGTTGCCTTATTTTCCACTTTATTCCTTTCCGAACTGCATCGTAACAGCTTAACCGTAGCAGCCAATCCAGCTCTTCATTTGTTTAATAGGCAAATGTCCGCATGAATTTAGGTGACCTCCCTTAAATAGGTACGTAGTAAACCCCCATCTCTAGTCAGTATATAAATGATTTTGTTCTTTCATGTATAAACTCCCTACCAGGTAAACAAATATTTGAAAAGTGCAAAATATAGATAGTTGACTTCCCCAGTCTGTGTTTGTAATTTCTCTCCAACCCTACCTTTAGGTCTTGGTAGTTGTTAGCTTCACAAAAAACTCCATACAGGCAGGATTGCGGCGGGAACCGCGCTTCAGACGTCTTGTGACCAGGCAGGAGAACTGGTAACTTGTCGCTAGGCCTCTTGATGTTTGGTTCCATTGAAATGTATAATGTATAGTGTAGTCTCTGGCAATCTAACATAGCTGAACACCACAGTGTCTGATAGATAAATCATATACACACGAGCCATTTTTCAAAGCTATGTTGCGTTTCCAGAATGTATGGCTAAGTTTTGGTGAGGTACCCTCTCGGCTACTACCTTTGAAGTGAGAAATTCTTTCGTCCGCTGGATTTTCTATCGAGAAATTTGGAGCCTAACCCCGCTTTCACTCATCTTCCATTGATGGTCCGCTGAGTTAATGGTGAGATAAATCCATCAGAAACTCTGACTCGCGAGGAAGTATCATCAACAGCACCAAGAAAGAAACATGTTGGGCTCAGTTAGCCAGTTAGCCCCAGGTTCAGTACTTTTTTGACCGGTCAACATTTCAGGGAAGCTGTGGAAGGGGTGATTTCGTTGTGAAAAACTCTTCGCCAAGAGTGCGTAACACATGTTCACCGAACAAACCAAGAAAATAAGTCTATCGAAAGGAATCGTAAGCCCCGGACGAATTGATCCTTTTTCCTAGTTTTAAATGCCCCTATAGTCTAGAAGGTTGATTTTGGGGTCCCTTAGCAATATTTAGTATTTAGAAGGATTGGTCAGAATCTGCGACCAAATTGTTACAATGTGGCCCCCCGAGTTATGTTGGTTTATACTCCCATCTAACCATACTTAAAAGCACCATAAATCTGACATGTGACCTAGTGAACGAAACTAACTTGTGACTTAGCCAACAAAATCCCGTAAAATCCCATGAAATCCCATTAAAACCCAGTCAAATCCCATTAAAATCGAGAAATCACAGGTCCCACATTGCTTCAACTCCCGCTGATCACCCCACTCGTCAAACCCCAACACGAGGCTGTCGGACACGGTACGTAAGGCAGAGCCGGCCAGCCTGAAGCCGCAGGATGCGATTGGAATGGGATTCACAGGGGATTAATGTCAACCCCGGATTAATAAACAATGGTTTATTAATTAGGGGGGTACCCCTCCAATAGTCATAATATGATACTTAAATGGTACCCTCCCAATTAAACAATCTAGGGGTTTATTAATCCAGGGTTGACATTACATCAACACTTGGGACGCACTGGAGAATTGAGATAGTAACACTGGTAAACTAACAGTTGGCGAACTGGAAAATCACCATGCTATTATTAGCTAAATCAACGAACTAAATGGTCCATGTTCAAGTTCGCAAACTATTAGTCATTACCAGAGGGTACTAACACTCAACAAAACACTCCAAATCGGCCTTGCATTGAGGTGCACCATGGCCAGTACTGGCCATGATGTACCTCATGGGATCTCTGGTAGCTGATCATCATTAGCTTCAGTAAATATACACAAGATCATCCACATATCTTTTAGAAAAGCACAAAGGATAGAAGTGAGATAAGAAGTATTCCCACTACTATAATACTATACAGTTAGATTTAAATCATGATTTATTATTCCCACTACTAGACTATAATACTATACTTGTATTAAAATCTTGATGAAAATTCAAGTTATTGCCTGCTCAACTGAGGCTTTCAGCATCGCTCCCAAGGGTTTGTCTAAAAACTGGTGCCACAGATCCTGGAATCCCAGACGGACTTCCCCAGGTTCGTCCCTCTGTCACCGGCCCTAGCTGTGATTGGATCACTTTGATCTTGCTCTATTTGTTCAAGGAGATAAAAGAAAGCTCCTTCATTGAGCGGCCAAAGAATCTCACTACAAAATAAGGATAAATAAGGGGTGGTCACCACCGGGTGGTCTCGTACTGTAGTTGGGAAGCCAAAAACTTCAATGATTGGCCACCGAGCTTTACCTCAGATAGCTAAGATTGGCCATGGGCATCCAAGTTCGCAAGTGCGAAACTAGATTTATAAAACATGTTGGATACCCCAGTTCACCTGCACAGGAAGGGCTCCCCTAGTTGGCAGACTTAGGTTATAACTATAGGCCAGAAAATTGGATTTAGGGTGGGTATATCATGTTATATCTTTGTATCTCTGCAAGTAGATGGGGTAAATATACAATGCGGTGTCCCGCGATAGGTAAGTTGCTGCTTTCGAACTTTTTATAAGCATATAACCAACCATAAGATCCATGGTGGACATACCAATCGTTGGATTGAGTAACATTAACAAAAAAAAACAACAAAAAAAACAACAAAACCCAGATGGATAAACCAACCTCTCCCATTAAATGTCGTACAATCTCCATATGATCTTCATCAAATGCAAAGAAATATCAAGTCCCAGCAAAATCCCATTGAATAACTATGACATAACCATGACTGGTTGGTGGTTTGGAACATGAATGGATAATTTTTCCATATACTGGGAATAATGATCCCAACTGACATTCATATTTTTCAGAGGGGTAGGTATACCACCAACCAGATGAAATAACCATGAAATAGCCATGATTTTCCCAAAAAAAACTTGAGCCAGCGCAGGACTTATCCAATGTGGTGTGGGCTCTGACGAAGTTAGGCATCCAAAATGGCATTCTCTTCAACCTCTTGGCTGATCGCATCTTGCCAGGGGCGCCCAGATGGTATTAGTATGACATGGTAACATGACTGTGGTTGTAGTGAAAATATTTTTTCAGTGTGTTTCAAGGGATTTTGATTTGAACAGCAAAAAGGCTTTCACGGATTTTTCGGCTTTTGAAATCGGACGTTCATCGGATTTGATCGGATTCCATGGGATTTGTGCCCCCCCAAGTTATGCTTTAGACCAACAGAAACCAATCTTTTTTTTGGCCACGCTGTTTGTGTAATGCACCACAATCCAACTAGTTATCTAATTAGGGGCGCTCATTTATGGGTCATTGTCCCATACGTAGACCATCTGCGGATGCACGAATCTGTGGTGTCCAGATTTGAGTCTTGGAAGGGGAAGGAAGATGTTCCCTGGGAACATCATGGGACGACATCATCTGGTTGGTGGTTTGGAACATGGATAATAATGGTTAATCTATGGTATATAATGGCTAATAATTGGAATAACAATATATCTGGTTGGTGGTGACTGGAACCATGGAATTTGATTAGACTTTCCATAAAAAGTTGGGAATTTCATCATCCCAACTGTTACTCACTCACTCCATCATTTTTCAGAGGGGTAGGTGGGTCAACCACCAACCAGTCATGATGTTAAACCATGGTTAAATATGTTTTGCTGTCCAGCCAGCTGTCTGAACTCTTGGGAAAGGTCGATTGGTCAATACTCAAAAACCGCGCGAGAACGCGATAGCTCCAAGTCTTCAAACGTGTCGGAGAAAAAAAAACAAAAAGTGGATTCAATGCCAAAAATGCGGCTAGAAGACCTGATGTTTGTGATGTTTGTTTGTGATGCTTCTGTTTCTTCTGATTTTGGGGAATATATGCTATGGGTAGCCACTTTTGACACAAGCCCATATCGATGTGGAGACGCCCAGAGTCCTATAATGTGGTGCCCCCCACTTGTGTGTGCTGGTTTATTAACCCATCTAACTATAGTTATTTCATCATCATAACTTGAGTTAATCTAGTTATAAACCCACTGAGCCAGTTATATATATTGTACCAACTTATAGATATGGTCTAATTATCAACGGAGGGAATGACAATCTGAGTTTTGGGGGCAACTCCGGCCGCTGAAAAAAACAACTGGTGATATGTTGGTTTATTTTCATCCAATCAATATCTATATATATATACATATATCCCGACAATTAGGAACCAAAGTTGCTATCACGTTGGGGGCCAACCTTGTATTGCTTCCACTTGTCTAGGCTTGCATGTGTGGAACCCAGGAATCAAAAGTGGAGACTAATTTATCGCTGGGTATATCTCCTTTCTATGATAGATTTATTGCAACCCCAAAACATTTCTGTCTTGCAGCCGATTCATGATCTGTACAAACATTTTCTGCTGGAAATACCCAGTGTATCCATGCAGCTAGGTATGGAAGAACCAAACATTTTGTCACCACGGCCAGGCTCCGTTTGGATTCCTTCAAACCTGTGAATCTTTCGATGACACTCTGGGCCTTCGCTCGGTTTGAGCCTCAATGGCCATGGCCAGGTTGGCACTCAATTATCTCATGTTTCAGTGCTTAGTATATAAACTTGAGTTGCTTCAATCCAGTTTTTGGTTCTGCTGGTCAAGTCATGATGTGTTGAGATTTACATCAGCTCATATTCATGTTTGTAGTTCATATAGGTTAAGACCCCTATTTTTTGCTGATTGGCATCGGTCGTTTTTGGTTGCTTCCACTTTCTAAGCTTGTTTCCCATAACCAGGAAACGGTCAGCCGACCCAGCTACCATCAGCTACCCCAAACAAGGTCCGGCATCTATGACGAGAAGTTGCTGCAAGCTGCTTCCACTGAGGCTGTGTTTTGCGGTGGGGTGGAACCCCCGACAGTTCGATATGGATCAAAACCCAACCTCGAGAACATGGTCTGGCAAATGGAAATCCAGCCCCTTCCCCTTTGGTGTTCCTGGGATTAAGACGTTGGAGCCGTTGCCCAGTTCTTGTGGTGTCCATTCATCAAGTCATGGTTATAGCGGTATATCTATCAGAATCAGATTCCCATATTCAAGTTGCATGAGCATATCCCAGATTCAATGCTTTGACCCTGTCACATTTATCTATTTGAGGCGGTTTCATGTGCTTTAGATATGTTGTTTACCGTGGAAAACTTTGGATAATCTGAACAACCAACTCCGGCAATCCTCAACATAGGATGCTGACCCAAGCAGCTTGTGGATGGCTCAAGCACCAATTGTTTATGGATGTTGATGGTGAGTACCTCATTGGTGGGTACCTCATTGGGTAAGTTGCAAAAACACGTTTTATTCAGACACCAATGTTTAAAGACATGGTTTGAAGCGTGGAAGCTGAGTCCCATTTCAGTCCCAGTCCCATGACATCCCTATGCTTTCATGCTTAAATCATGGTTAACTTCTCATTTTCCACAGAAATTTCCGCACCCTTTCTGGATCTTGACATGCTGGTGGTTTGGTCACGCCGCCAGGTCAAAAAGCAATTGAAGGATTTCGAACCTCAGCAGGTGGTATGGAAGCCCAGTGCCAGATCCCCGAAGATGGACACATTTTGGGATGACAGGGGAATCTCAACTGAGGGGAATATGATCCCTTCAGTATATGTACAGTATATATATATATATATATCCATATTTATATATATATATATATTTCCATATATATATATATATATATATCTAATTATCCCTGATGGTAGATTTCTGTGGGGATGGGCCAACCCATTCATTTTCCAATAAGTGGATTTTGAATATTAGTGCAATATCATCAAGAATTATTAATATATTATATGTATATTACTGCAAACATATCTGGGCGATAAGAAATGTCCCAACGAAATTCTCTGTCCCTTAGGCTAACACGGCCTGGGCCATGGCGAAGTGTGGCTATGTGGACCAGGTTCCACTGGGCAAACGGAAAAGCGAAAAGGTGTAGTGACTGGAAACCAACAAAAGACATGGCTTTTTGAAACATGGCTTTTATTTTTCCATACATTGGGAATTTCATCATCCCAACTGACGAACTCATATTTTTCAGAGGGGTGGCTCAACCACCAACCAGATAATCTATTGTTCATATCTGTCGGATCATTTCATTGACCCAGTTGAAATATGGTTCGCCCAGTTGAAATGTCTTCGTTCATACTGTGGATGCAAGAAATCCTGCACCACCAAAAGGATGGTTGAAAGCCTATAGATAATGGGATAAACCATCTCTCAACTGGTGGACATCCAAACTATGACAATATGTTTGTTCATCGTGATGTCTGAAAAGGCATTGCTGGTGGTTTGGAGCCATGGACTTTTATATGACTTTCCTGATATATATATATATATATATATTGGGTTAAATTCATCATCCCAACTGACGAACTCACTCGCTCCATGATTTTTCAGGTTGGGGTAGGTGGGTCAACCACCAACAGTGGTCCACCTTGAGAGGAACTCAGTGCAGATATGCAGGATATACTGGAGATACCCGGCCTGGTAAGCGAACTAACATAGCGAACTGGAAAGATCCACCGATTTTTAATAAGGGTAAATCCACGAACTTTCGACTGGGCCAGCTATGAAAAAAAAGCTTTTTGTATGTTTACCAGAGGATATCTGGAGATTCCTGGAAATTTCCGGACGGGAAAAATGGGACCTGGAAGTGTCATCGGATCCTACCACGACCTCACTGCGATGGAAATCATCCCCAAATGGGCCAAAAATGGTTGCGACTTGCGACTTGCGGTCATTTACGCCCAAATTGTTGCCAATTGTATGCCATAATCCTAAATCGTCATTTCAAGTGCATTTGTATGACAAGGGCACAGTGTTCGTGGCTTGACTTCACGATTTTCACTATCTATCGATCCTTCCCGCAGGAGCTCTTTATGCGCGCCGCAGATCACGCACTGGCAACTATGGATACGTTTCTTGGAAGAAAGTTACTTCAAGCAGAGACTATCCCCTGAACGTGGTACATGATAAGCAGTTTCAGTTAAAGACCGATATATCTCCCACTGACTGAAGATACTGAATACATCTAAATGCTGAGAGATTAGCTTATGAGCCCATTTTGAATGGGATATATAAAATCCGATCTTAAGCCCAGCAAGAATTGGGCAACTTTAGATTACGTGTTGAATGGGAATTTGTATCATTTGCCAGGTTGATGCTTGTTCACCAACCATGGAAGTGTAGGACAAAGCAGCATCAAGAGGAGACTTGCCCAACAATGATGCGTCATGTCTTTTCATTGGTCAATTCACATATGTGCTGGTTGGTGGTTTGGAACATGTTTTTTTTCTCCATATATTGGGAATTTCATCATCCCATTTGACTAATATTTTTCAGAGGGGTAGGTATACCACCAACCAGGTGTCAATTTTGAAATCCCCATGAGAGACAGAATGAAAACACAGTTTCGATCCCAACTTCGCCGGGCCGGGCGCTTTCATCCAGTTTCATCCGATGGATGTTGATATCCCCAACTTCAATGGCCGGTTGGGATACCATCTGGTAAACATACAAAAAACTATGGAAAATAACCATGCTATTTATGGGTAAATCAACTATTTCTGTGGTCATCAACTATTTCTATGGTCATTTTCGATAGCTACGTTCAATGACCAGAGGGTACCCCTATCTCAGACACGTTTTTTTCGAGTGTTGTCATTGAATCAATAGCTACGTTCAATGACCAGAGGGTACCCCAATCTCAGACACGTTTTTTTCGAGTGTTGTCATTGAATCAATAGCTACGTTCAATGACCAGAGGGTACCCCAATCTCAAGCACGTGATTTTTTTTGGTTGTGTTGTTGGTTTTGTTGACGGAATCCATGGTGTTTCTCCTAATGGGTTGGCCCTGTGATTCCCAAGTGCCACATTTCGGGGCCATGTGTTTGATCCGAGGTTTCAAAAACGTTCACGGCCATGTCTGCTGGTTGGTGGTTTTTATGGCTTTTATGATCTTCCAGAAACAGTTGGGAAGGAATAATGAATTTCATAACCACTGACTTTAACAAACATATTGTTCAGAGGGGTAGGCGAAAAACCACCAACCAGTTACAGTTGTTCATCCCTTGCTCTTTTAATCTGCCCACATGACTCGCATGGCTTTGACTTGAATAGTTCACCCCAATCCCATGTTTGAGAAAACGCTCTTTCAAACCAAAAAGCTGTCCTGGGGTATACCCAGTATACCCCGCTTTTGGATAAATCCATACTCTAAGATATTAAAGTTGAACGAATGAACCAGTATGAGCGTATTAGGTGCGCAGGTGAATTTGCTAAAGTTGGCCGAAATCGCGTCCTGCTTGTGTTTTGTGAGTTAGTTTATTCACTTTGTTGAATTTCTC
>Ga0126342_10008134_pt1 | contig 18765 bp, 18 predicted proteins | sample Cyp1metagenome_FD_92528 | JGI IMG/M metagenome (GOLD analysis project Ga0126342, IMG submission 92528) | Coral microbial communities from Lord Howe Island, Old Settlement Bay, Australia - Cyphastrea 1 metagenome | ecosystem: Host-associated > Invertebrates > Cnidaria > Coral ...
CAAACAAAAAATCCAGGGTAATTATTAAAACCCCCCAGAAGTAAAATTGTGACGGGGTTTCTGAAAATCTGGGTGGGTTTTGTTGTAACTTTTTGAATCCTAAATTTTTTTTGGTTTTCCAATTTTTTTTTTTTTTTTTTTTTCACTTTTCAATATTTTTCATTTTTTCCGAATCACTTAAAAACTTGGGCCCAAGGTCATTGGACCAAGACATCGGGAATGTGATGCGGGCTGCGGATGAAAGCTTTGACTGGAATCGCATCAGCTTCGTGTTGGAGGCATGGACCCAGGAACTGTTTTGTTTCCCAAGAAAGCCCCCCACCAATGAAAAGTGGTAAAAAGGAACTACGAGTATAGGGTTTCTTTTTGCCCCTTTTTAACTATCTTGGCAAGGGTTTCCAACTTTCAACATGGACTTTTAAGGCTGAGGAGCTAAAACCTTTGAAGACATTTACATATCTAATACATCTGCCAAGAGAGAAACTATAGGAAAATACAAATAATGATAGATCAGTGTTTTCAACTTATCCTTGCAATCGAAGGTTATCAGATTCCTAACCCTGATGCTCAAAAAAATCATCACACCGGAAAGGAACTGCAGTTGATTTTAACTTTCCATCAACATTTAGTTTTATAAACGCTGTATACAAACCTGCCTTCCTGGCCTTCCTTGTTTAAAACTTGCACGCCGCAGATCCGGGGTAAGACCATCGACACGTTCGTGGCAGAGAGCCAGGACCGGCAGAAAAACGCGCTTCACAAGAGCAATGAGGCAGCCTACCTTGCCTTCGAAGAACAGCTTCGAGGGGATCAAGCTTTGTTTGACAGCGAAGTTATCACGTAGCTCGCTAAATGCCAATCATTTTTTATGGGTGACAATTTTGAAAGGTTTTGTCTTGACTTTACCACCGTGCTGGCCACTTTCAAACAACTCTATGGTTTTTGGATGATTGTTTGAGCGTTCTTACTTCTTAAAACCTTTTCCTTGGGTCCAACACGCTAATGGACACTTGTTGACAAAGCCCAAAAAAATGGAAAAATGCACTTTTGTGGGGGGTTTGCCCACTGCCTATTCCCCAAACCTGCATCTTGGGTCCACTGCCCAGGTCAGAGCGGGAAGCGGCAAAGCAAAGAGCAAAGCTTGTGAAGACTTTGGAGGAGATCCGGGGCCACACATGACCACACCGTCTTCTTCCAACATTGTTTAGAATTCGTTGCAACTGTAACATCTAGAAGAATTCACAGAAATCAAATCTTAGAACATTGGATCACTTCAAGATTGGTGGCACCCTCCCACATAGTTTTCACACCTTAACATGGGAACAGCACATTATGTTGCTTCAGGACTGTCACGAACGAGCGTGGAATTGTGTGCGCACTTGGATGGACTCCCACATGTACATTGTATCTGGCCGCGCCTCTGATGCAGAGAGCACCGTTTTGCCAGCTATCGCTGGTTGGATTGATCGAACCTTGGAAGATTGCTGTGCGTCTGGGGGCGACTATTCGGTGGTGATTCTATTGAATTGCCCAACCGTGGGAATTCTAGGCACTGAAAAAAAGGAATTTTTTGTCACGGCTGTGACAAATTTGCTGAATCAGTACCGCCGAAATGCAGTGGCTTTGCTGGTGTTGCCCAACCGAGCCGGACAAACCACCAGGACAGTTTTTTTTTTGCATATTATATATGATCAATTTTGGGGACATATTATACACAGTGAATTTGGGGGAACATAAGAAATCATAACAATTGACAACACTTGCTACATCAAACCCTGTGCGCTCTTATCATTTAAGCTTAGGCAGGAATAATATATTACGATGAAAACATGAAAAAAACAACGCACCCAACCCCTTGATCTTTAAGAAAGCATCACCCAACCAGCTTAAAGTTATTATTGCTTATGGCTGGTCTATTTACCATGCAGTAAGTTTGGGATTTCTATTGCCCAACGTCCTTCACACATGACAGTCCGACCTGCTCCACATGCTTGTGAAGACTGGGCTGCCACCTGCCACGCAGGACCAAAAGCAAGACTGAAGCAGACTCGGACCAGGAGATGGAGAAACAAGAGCCAGACGCCGTGAAGAAGGATGAGGGGTCGGATTCGGAACATGAACCGGTGCAGGGGGAAGAGGCAGACCTACGAGATGTGAGATATATCTTGGAGAAACTTGGGATTTATTCCTGCTGTTTAAATGTTTGTTATTTCAACTAGATTTGGGTAAGATTTAGGTCGACATGTTTGAGATCCTATTAGTGGTACCTTTGCTTTAGGATGATCATCACCCTTTGGAACGACCTGTCTCCAGCCCCCTAGGAAGGCATTCACTCTCAAGGAGAGAAACCTCAAGGTCAAAGACTTCACATGGGTCTTTGACCCTGCAGCATGTCTAAAAGAACATTTTTTCGGTTTCTCATCCTTTCACCATGTATAGTGGGGACTACTGGTCAAAAATGATCAACATTCACGGAGTGACTGTAGTTGACCTTCAATAATGTGTAGCAAAATGACACCGGATTGTTATTGATGCTTTTTTTACATGCCCACACATCCGATTCAACGCCTTGCCTCAGGCGAGCACTTATGGAAAACGCAGCGGCTGCCTCCCGGGGCTCATCATCATGTGCAAGGACAAGCTGAACATCATGAAGGAGAGCAAGGCATGGAAACAACAGGTGGTGTCCCAGGTGCAAATGCTGAGCAGGGCCAACATGTTCAAACCCGATGTTCCTTAGTTCTGTAATAGGTTCTGACTTCTTTTACATGCCTTCTACTTTGAAAACAGGTTTGGCCGGGCCATTATCCAACCTCCAATTGCTGTTCCATGCCATGCCCCTCATGAACTAAGGTAAGGCTTCACCAAGCAGGGGCGATTTGCCCCATTTGGGGCGCGCGTTTACAGATGTGCAAGAGGCCAAGCAGGTGCTTTGGGATTTGTTTGGTCTACTATTGGAAACCGCTTCTATGCACTTCTATGAGACATTTTAGTCGGCTACCAAGGGATCTTTTTTCCGGAGGAAAAGTTTGGGGGGCTGCTCATAAAAACTAGTTAGTCGGGATTATATAGATGTTATTTTGTTTTTTTTCAGCAAGCAACCATTAGTTTTCTCAGGTTGCAGGGGGACTTGACCTTGTCCAGAAAACTATCGAAGTGGCCAGCGTCCCCTCAGTGGAGACTACTGTTCTCGTCGACCTCCATACTTACGACAGCTGGCCGGCATTAGCAGCCCTTCAGGCTTGATATGACCTTTTCAGAATGGCTAAAACTTAGTGTTGTCAAACCACAGCCATTGGCCAATAATTTGGAAAAAACAACATCTTCCCTTGCAGGAAATCAGCGATGGCAAAAATGTCTATTGTGGCAATGTGCTTTTGGGAACTCCACCAGACGCAATTGTGACCCGCATAGCAAATGAAGTGTACTCAGCAGCCCGTTCGGGGAAGTTGACCATTGCCGGCTTCCCAGATTTCTCCCCGACCATCACCGCATTGGCAGCAAACGCAAGGGCAGCAAGTTCCAGGGTTGACTACAAGGTCACACTGAACAAGGGGGGGAAGTTGATGGTTCTCGAGGCGTTTGCCTCCAAGTTTGTGGAATGTGAGCAAACGAAGGAACGAGCAGAGGCCTTGATAGCATCTCACAATGCACGCTACAACAAAGACGGAGAGTTTTGGGTCAGGAGGGGGTTTATCTTCCACTTAAGGGGTCTCTGTTTTAACTTCTGCCTAAAACTTGACAGGATGGTTTAGATCCCAAGAACACCCACTTTTAGTGATGTTTTTTTGGCAAACAAGTTTTGGGCCATAACCCAAGGGTACTCAAAAACATTGAATAGACATTCAATATTTCAAAAACCATTGTATTTTTTGGTTGGGCACTCATTAAACCTTTAAGTTATACACCGCTGGATTGCACATTTCCTGGGGATATCCCGCTCCATTTTGTCCCCACATTTTGCTAGGACTGAACCTGAGACAGCTGACAGTGTGCAAGAACGCCCATCCAAACGAATCAAGCTGGACTCATCTCAAAAGGTGACAATGGATGATGCTTCAAAGGTTCCTGAGCCGTCCCCAAGCTGAACAGAAAGATTAGCATGTACTTATTATATTCTATCCCCCTATAAATTACACAGTCCTATGGTATACTGGAATGTCTCAAAATAGAGGGATCCCGAAACTTTTAAATTTTATTTAACAAATAAAGTTTTGGGATCCTCTATTTTGAGACATTCCCTTATCTGTAAATAGAAAAGAGCTCCTATCATTAACCACCCTTTCAATTCTTGGGTACCTACTTCATGCCCAAGGCAGAAGTTGAACATCAACAAGTGCGCAGATCTCATCACCAACGGTGCGGGCGACACCTTGCTTCTGGTTTCGCGCTCCTCCAACCAGTTCCTGCAAAACAAGGAGATGTGCTCCCCTCAGGTTCCGAATACTGGGGGGTGATTGAAATTAGATGCTTTGGCAAGGGTTCATGGCCCCACCAGTACCACCGCATAAATGTTTTCTTTTCTCCAAACTGAGGTGGTCATACGGATCAGGAGAGTGGAGGGATGGTGCTGTGTCTCAACTGCAGCAAGATTGTTGTTTAGCCTTTCTAAATTCATAGCCAGTATGGCCATTAATATATGTTATTATTTGTTTTGCTCAGGAAGCGAGGGATGTGAGCAGTGCTGATGCCAATGGACGATGGTGGGCATTCAATGTTACCCCCGAAACATTGGTGATCTTGGAGAAGAAAACTTGCCCCCAACACCTTCAGAACCTTGGGTGCTTAGACACATGCACCACGCTGCAGCAAGTCCTTCGAGAAATTCAGGACTCTGGAGAGGCCAGGCTGAAAAGTCACCTTGAAGCCAATGGTCGTGAACAAGGGCCCAAATATATCATTATTATTTCATTATATCACTATATATATATATATCAGTATTATCTCATTATTATATCAATATACCGATATATAATTAAATATATTATATTTATCATTATCATTATTATATCATTATATCGTTATATATCTGAAGAGATAAAACAAATCAACTATAGCATTATTTTAGAATTTTTATCCCATCGTTCAATCGGTATGAGCATTTATGTTGGAGTGTGGCACCCAAAAGCGAATAACTATCCCTGTTAACGACCAAGTCCGGGTTTAAAATCAGATGAATTTGGTACATTACCCCCAGGTGTGGATACTATCAGGATACCATCAGGATACATCAGGATACCTATATCTTCATCACCAACTCATGAACCACTTTTGTTTGGTCTTGTGGTGTCTTATTCATAGTGACTTCACAAGGGACAACAACCTTCACAGTTTTTCCGGTGACTTGAGGATACATATGGCTACCTGACAGGCCCATAAAATCACACGATGGCATACCATTACATACTGTGCCAAATATGTCTATTTCAGTTGTCAATTACTTGGATAGGCGGACTACGCTAAACACCATTCATGCCTGGCAGGTGAAGATTTCCGTTTCCCATCACAAGACCACAGCTGATGGTACCTTTGAACTTGCGAAACCCTTGGTCTTCGTGATGGACCCAGCCAAGGAGGTAAAGGAGGAACCCGACAAGAAAAAGAGAAAGGAGTCTGTGACCATCAAAAATTTTGGTTCGAAGTTGGATTTGGGAAAGGTCAAATCTTGCTCTATGCTGGAGTTGGCCTGGAGGGTCAGGCCGGCCTCCCCCTAAAACTTGTGGGCCCCCTAATGTTATATCTGTGGGGTCTATATTTGGTTGGACCACTTATGCATAGGGCTTGAAAAAAACAAAAGACCTGACATGGTTCCTGATGTTTTCTCCTTCCTTCTCCATCGCCATTGGCTTTGGGTTGTTTCTGTTGGGAACCAATAAAACAACGACATGGGCTGTAATTATATCCCAATTGCATGTCCACTCTGTAGTCCTACAATGTTCCCCCTGTGATCTTTCCTTCTTGACAGGTTGGACAGCAGCTCGGCAGATGGCATGAAGAAGCTGGCCCCAGTGAGGCCAGTGACCGTCCTCACCGGAAGCCTCGACCTCTCTGAGGAGGTTGTGAAGCTTTTCTAGATCCTAGGTCTGATGCCTTGGAAATGGTTTGATTTGATACTATATTCTAAGTTGACAATTGAATCATAGTCTTCGTGGGACTTGTTGGCTTGTCCCTTCCTGGGTAAAGATCTTATGGTTGTCGGGTCGACTCTGTGGAGTGATCCTGCTTCTAGCTCCAGTGGTATAAACTTGAAACATCTTGCAGCCACTGGTCTACCTTGGGGCCCCTGGCGCGATGCCGCCAGTCATAGCAGTAGCCAAGACGTTGCAACCTGGTCGAAGTAGCTTGGGCATGGGCAGCTAACAGGTGTGTTGAAGCCAGTCAACCATATAACCTATAACCTTCCTAGGTCCAATGTCCAATGTGTTATAAGAATCATCATCATCATCATCATCATCATCATCCACATGATTTCAACACAACTGTTGTTTGTTGCCATAGATGCCTGAGAAATGAGTCAAGTGATTGGCCTTTGCAATGCTACATCAGTGGCAAAGAATTCTGTTCTTTTGTTCATATACTATTGAAAGTTTTTGCTTGAAACGTTGAGATGTTTGTTTGGCATCCCCAACCGGCCAATCGATTGTCAAGCATGCACCAAAAGATTTTACAAGTTGCTGCAACAACGAGAAAATGTGATTGGATTTGTCTCTGACTCTGATGGTGCAGAATTTGGTCGAAACTTACTTGGGTTCTTTGTCCAAAGCATCTTGGATCGGAAGCGGATTTTGGCTGTCAGGAAAACAAAGGATTGCTTTAGGGTTCGTCCGTGGCAAATACTTTTTCAGCCTCCAATGCCGAAACGAGTGGATGACAGTGACGATTCCAGCATCGAAGAGATTCGATCAAATCCCCAGGTGAGTTTCAAGAATCCAGCCCCTTGCCAGCTGTATCTAGCTCTACAGCCCCAACAAGGCATCAGCCATTAGGTGTTTCGATGTTTCAATGTTTCAAGTGCAAGGTTTCTCAACCACCTTTCCAAATAACATTAACTAAATCCAGTGGCAACTGTCCGCCCAGGCTTTCAACCTTCAAGTTACTTTGGGAGAGGCATTGGTGACTCCCCCAGCCCGTCATGAACGTGGAGCCGCCTCGTCTGCCACACGTGCTGGGTTGTCCGGCAGCCTGGCAAGCTCTTCGAGATTCTTGGCTGGTCAGGGTTAGAGCCGGGGACTTGGACCATAATGCTTCCCCAATTTGTGCCTCTGAATTCCCACCTCAATAAGCTAGACGTCGGATTTTGGGGGTGTAAAATGGTGAACTAGGTAAAGTTCGGATGGGTGTTTCTTAAAATTGGGAATCGCCAAAATGGCTGGTTTATGAGAAAAAAAAACTGTTTGCAATTGGTGATTTGGAACTTACCCCAATTTCAGGAACCCTTTAAATTCCAAATGTAAAGAAGATCATGGTTCACCAAGACTTAGTCCATTTCATGGTGGGTGATCCAAATCCAATATGCCATGTTGGTGCATCTCAGGACCTGAGTCATCACCTGGTCCTTCTCACAGCCTGCCTGCTCGTTTTTCTGAGTCAGACAGCTCAGAGAAGAAGAAGAAGGACTTAAAATGTAGAAAAAATGAGACCACGAAGAAGGCTGAGAAGAAAGTCCAGAAACACCACACCAAAGATAAGAAGAAGGACAAGAAAAAAAAACTAGCGGATGATGATGAAGCTGCTAGCGACCCCCCGTCTCTTTCCGAACATCGTCCTTTGGATGGTGATGATGATGATGCTGATGGGGATGGTCCTCCTGGGGTCCTTGAGGGTTCATGTCCCAAAGACCCCAAACCTACCAAGAAGCCTGCTGCAAAGGGTACAGGAGCGACTCGTAGGCCCAGCAAGCGTCCTGCCAGCAAGAAGCATGACGACGGCTGTGACACCGAGCCAGCGCAGGATCGGGATGCAAGTTGCCATACTATTCAAAGGGTTTCCATGTGACCAAACATGTGGTCATATTTGTTTTCGTCTGACCAATTCAATTCCAGTTTCTTTCCCAAGTCGTCAGAACATGTTGTGTTGCAGGATGGCAAGGCATCCATCCAGGAATGCATTGACATGTTGGACCCTCCAGAGGTTTCCCAGCCATGCATGCCGGGCACGTGCCCTGCTTCAAGTAATTGATTGGCACCCCTAAGTCGCGATTTTTTTCATGTGTTGCTATCAGCAATGAACAAAAAAATAGTGTCTTGGCAAGAACCGGTCGATTTGCTAAGGTACGTCCCTGTGACTCCCGACAATCAGGAGGGCTTGAGTCCCCATGATGTGTTTAAGGACTATACTCGTTTGGATGGGTTTGCAGCTAGGCATGCACATGGTGCTGGCCTGGGTGTGCTGCAACACATTGGCAATCCATAGCGCCATATGCCAAATTCCTTAGTCACAGTCACATCCCGCAATCTCAGGAGACTCCAAAGTATGATGGTGCTTTGGAAGGTGATTCCCTACTTTTGGACCCCGAGGCGGGGTGATGCATGATGAGGAATGAAGAATTATTTGATATGATATTATTCTATATGTTGATATGATTCTATTCGATATTATTCTATGATGCATGTTAACATATTCCAACGGAACTATGGTTGAATGGTTTTTCGGAGTATAACCCTGGGTCTTCCCATATCTTCCCATATCTTTCTGCCATTTCTTCCTTTTGCACTTACACATCCTCGGATCGCCTCACAAACCTTCAGAGGAGAAAGCCGATGCCCCAGCCAAAGAAGACAAGGAGAACCCCGGCAGAAAGGGCCAACTACGAAGGTTGAGAAAGTGCCTTAGTTTCGATGAGGTGGACACTGCTGATGGAGAGCTCTCCGGAGCAGCGGAAGCACTTTCCAAAGAGAAGGAATCTGTGGAGAAGTTCCTCAACGAACATGTGGCTATGGCATGTGAAGACAGCCTCTCAGCCGAAAGAGAAGCTGATAGGCTGATCGCCAAGTTGTTGGAAAAGCCTGGATGTCATGAAGAACCTGGAGAAGAACTCGCTGAAAATATCACACCCACTGTGGCAGAAATGACTCCTGACAAAGCTCCACTTTCGCCAACTTGGAGCCTCTCTCCCGAAGCGCAGTTCAAACCTCCCAGGGCCAACCGACCTGTGCAAGCCCCAAAGCCACGGTCCACCGCAGCCAAGTCAGCCCCGAAGAGCAAGCCTACTTCAAAGGAGAACCGCGACCCGAACAAGGGAAAGGATGACAACAAGAAGAAGGCCCCCACCAAGACTGAGAAGAAACTTGATGGGAAGAACCTGCCTGCCGACGAGTTGGACCCGACCAACACCAGTGAGAAACCAGCTGCCAAAGTTCCTGGCAGGAAGAGAGGTAGGGTGCCTACAGAGACCGTTGAGAAGACTCCTTCCGGCAGTTCTGTGACCAAGAAGGGCAAACGTGCCAAGAAGGACGCAGACAAAGGTGCTGAGGATGACAAAGACAAGGACACCAACTCTGACAAGAAAGACACGGCCGTCCCAGAGATGGAAGAGGAGAAGCCAAAGGAGATGGGAGAGGAGATGAAAGATGAAGATGTGAAGGTCTACGCGGACGGATGGACCGATTTGTTATTGAAGAAGAAGTTGCACTCAGTGCCCTAGTCAGCACTAATCACTGAAAAATGGGAACAAAAACATTATGCTATGAAAACAATAAAAACAACATAGTTGTCCACAGTGGTCATGCCATATCTCTGATTTTTTTGATGTGCACCTGACCTTATCTTCTTCCCAGGTTTACAGCTCTGCCTCGAAATTGTACAAGGGCCACAAGAACCAGGCTGAGTTGTCCCGAGCTGCCCGTGTCAAGTGTCTTGGAATGAAAATTATCTCATGAAAATTAAATGTAATCATATGCAATCATATGAAACCATGTGACCATGTGCAATCAGAATTGGTCTAACAACATCATTTCTAACCAGAAAACTGAGCTACATTGCAAAGCTAAGGTGGGCAAAGGAGTTCGGACCACGTGAGAGCCCTGTCATTGCTCCCTACTTGGATCAGTAAAAAATGATCCACAATTTGCTTTAGCAATTTAGATGCCGATGGTACAAACCTTGGCTTTGCATCCAAGTTTCGAGGACCAGCGATGGGGCCAATTGATCGCAGGTCTGCTTGATCAAAAGACTGTCACACTGTGCAGCGGCGCGGTGGCTGAGCATGACACATGAAGGGCCAGATGATACATGGAAAGGATCCAGATAGAACCGCACTTGCATATATGTATAAGCATACATATAAGCCAACTGGGATCCCCCGCACCGTAGGCTGCCTCGCCAGATCGGGATTCCAAAGCCCCTGGCAGTTGGTATCTGGGCGGTCACGCGTGGCTGCCAGGGAAATCTCGGTGCCATGCAACTGTTGCATATCGTTGCAACACGTTACATAACATGTTTGCGAACATTCTTGAGAAATCTTGAGAACATGTTTCGATATGTTTCAATAAATATTCAAATGTATTTTATTGTGTTGTTTCAATCATGTCAGGCTGTCTGCTAGAAGGAGGCGCTCCATCCTTTCGAAGCTCTGCTGTTCGAAAGCCCTTCTGGGCCAAGGGAGCTCCTCCATAGGAGCGGAACGATTTGTTTAACAAAAATCGAGCCAACTTGGCCAGAAAGCAACAGCACTATTCCGACATACAAGGCATTAGCTGTGACTGATCGAGCAAATAATCAACAAAATTGACGTTAATTCAAATGCCGAGGCCTGCCCGACAAAACTTGTTCCGTGTAATTTGTCGACCTGTATCGTCTGAAATAGCTGACATAGCATGACATAGCTATCTTGTGCAGCTCCTCCCGTTTGGGTGCATCTGGGTCATTCAACCAAGCCTCATTTCAAACAAATGCGTCACAATAATTCGTGGAACGAGAACATGACACATTCAATTCGCAACCATTTCCTCTATACCCACATGCATTACAAAGATTTTGCATATGAGTGGCGGACAATATCTCGCAATGGACATGGCCAAAGTGGGTGGTCCCCTATCGGTTGTGAAGGTTTGTACTTCCATGCTATGTGTAAAAGTAGGGTATCGGTAAGTGGCTGGTTCCGTATCGGTCGTGACAGTTTTCACACGAATTTGAACATCCCAAGCCCACTTCCTACTACTTTAGTCTTCCGCTAATTTTACCGGTTACTCGTATGCATGCGTGGTCCATGGCAGAGCCGTTCAGAAACTTATGGAAATCAAGAATCGCTCCTGTGAATTTATGCTGCTAGGCCAGGCTCATTAACTGAGAACAACTGGGGACTGCGCAAAGTATCCACATGATTGCCATCGTGGATTGGCGCAACACCGGAATTTCCGCCCTGTATTCTGACCTTTGTGCAACAACAGTCTGCAACGATTGCCAATTGCAAATGGACCTTGAAATATTTCAAGTAAACCATCATATAAAGAAAGAGCACTTGGTGCCTACACATCCCTTGACCAGGTCGGGCAAAAACCAGTTTGGGGGAGGTGTGAGTTTGACATGAAGCAGGCAGGTCCCCAAGTATGAGCAGAAACAGACTTCAGCATGCAGCAAAAAATCAAACGTATAGAATAAGTATGAATCAAAGACGATACATTCTCGCTGCGTGGGACCAAGCCTTCTTTCTTCACAGTCCTTTCTGCAACCTTGCACGTCAGGCTTCAACTTTGACATCTTTGCCGTTGCTGATCTCACAGTCAGGAGAGGAACAAACATTCAAACAAAATCAAACAAAATGATATATTTCACCTCGGCCCATTGAAAAAGATGGAAAACAAACTGAGCTCAGAACTGCCTGGCCACAGCGACACATCACAGCCTCGGCGTCGTCCAAACTGCTACTTGCCAAGCCATGGCCGTGCCTCAGCTCCTGGCATCTTCCTTGGACATGCACTGTGCTGCGGTGTATCCTGACCCATCAAGCAGCTGCATGCCAACCAACAATGCTTACCAACATGCTGCCACCATCACCCGTTCGAACACGGACATAGACCACACCTTGAAGTCGATTTCTGAACTGCATGTGCTCAAAAATACGGAAGAACTCCACCGCGTAAGCGTCACACCTCTTCAGGTTTGCTGCCCTGTATTGTATGGTTACAATGACCACCATCATGAAAAAATAAGTTGCACCAGGGCATGCTCTTCCAACTTTCTTTTAAAGCCGCGGGACCCTACATAAAAAGGACCCGCTCCAAAACAAAAACGACCTCACCCGACAGTTCGTCCAACATCAACAGCTTTCCACGGATATCCATGGCTTTGCAGGCGAGATGCAAATTCCGATCGCCGCGCAGCACAAGCATATTTTCCTGGCCGAATGAATCCCCATATGGTTCCCACAGGGTACTACATGTTGTTAATTGCGTCTTCTATCGTCTTCTTCACACACACACATATATATAAATAAATATTAATCACCATATATCATACATCTATAAGTTTCATTTAAGAGTGTGATAGTGTGAAGCTGCGATTTTTGGCCAGCACCAATGCACATGCAGTGGCTGGCATCGTTCGATTCCATGGAAGCTCTGGAGAAGTTGCCGGAGCCTTAGTGAAAACATTCTCTAGACTCTAGACATCTCTAGGCTCTCTATGGCTCTCTAAATCCTACATTTCGGTTTCACTCTTGGTGATGATTCAGGTTTCGCCCTTGGCATGTGAAATATCATGATCTGTTGTGTTTGATATGTTTGATGCATTGATGATCTTGAAATCTCTTGCGGGAATCATGGCAAATCACCTGTAAATTTGTCAAGCATCCTTTCGGCACATGATTTCATTGGGACCCTGGCCAGTTATCACCTTGGCACGAAGTCAGGGAACAAAAAGCAGCTACAACTGAATGTTTGTGCGAGCTCCGGGGACGCAGCAATAGGCTCATCGGAGAAAAAGTCAATCAGCAGGATTTTGGTGTGAACGTATCGCACCTTCGCACGGAAGACGACTGTGATGACACGGCAAGTAAGACTTGTAGCAAGATGGCTATCTAGGAGGACAATGATGGCAGATCTCTTTGCCTACATGTGGCTCGTTGTTCCTTTGTCTGATTTGTCTGATAGTGTGTCATAATGTATCCATGCTTCTCCCTCCTCGCAGTTTTGGCACCTCCAAAGTTCAACATGTCACTCGTCACACCTGTCACACGTATCTTCCTGTTGGGCCCAGACGTGTTCGTTCAAGCCCGTAAGCTTCTCAGGTATCCAAGAACCGCCTCGGAGCAAAACAACGTTTCCATTTCAAGCACTTCACGCGGTTTCCATCCTTTTCATCCATTTCATTCCATTGCCATGATGCCATGGCTTCCCTGGAGCACATTGAGGTCCCCGTCGTGTCGGGTCTCCATCGCCACGGGCTGGAGCCTGGTGCGAGGTGCGGCATGAAATGCATGAGGACCAGGTAGGATGCGCATGGATGTACTATAAGCATCTACAAGATTCTATAAGCATCTATAAGCTGTATCAGCCATCTTGAGCCATTCGCATCAGCTGTCCCTCGCCAAAGCACTAGATGAATGGAAAGCAGTATGGAAAGGTCTGCGCTTACTTGATACCAACTTACAGTATATGCCGTACTTAGCCGAACTTATGTGACCAGAAAGTGCAGCATGTACGAAGTACAAAGGCCCCATCCAATCACCGGAAAACAACAAGTTCACCTCTCAACATGTCTTAGCTGGAGCTGACAGGCCTCCAAATGCATGCCAAAAGCAACTTTGACGTTGCTCTTGCCTTGAAACAAGATGGCCAATATGGCTACCAGTAGGATGTTGGATTGTTTGAAAGGCATAATCTCCAAGATAATTAGGAACCTCTGACAGCCTCTGCTGGGCGACCAGTATATCGCAAACCTCCTGCTAGTAATGCCAAAAATCGGGGCGCTGACGTTGAAGCTCTTGCACGGCCTTGGACGAAAGATACAAACGAATCCAGCTGACATCAGCTGACATCAGCTGACAATGTGTCATACATGTTCTCCGCTTTCGGGCCAAGTCAATGCCACTGAGCTTTGAACTTCCCGTGATGCTTGCCAATTGCCCTGACTTTCTAAAAGAAAATAAGTCGGTATGGGCACTCCTTGCCATTGGCAAAAACTGCCCATGCTCTTTACAGCTCCACAGCCGCAGTGGCAACATACTCTCTCACAAGGGCTATCAATTCAACATCTTTTCGCCAGGATTATCATATGCATCTCATGCCTTGAGATTTCTTCCCTGCTGGATCTGGGGATGTTTGGGCAGTCCTGCACCCTGACTGCCAGCTGCAAGCAATGCTGGAGCCACTTCTCGGCCTTGGCACCAAAAGTCATTTGGACCCGGGTCCATTAGCATCAACGTCATCAATGCGCCATCTTTGGGCGCTGCACCAATACCGAAGGCAGCCGTGAAGGCCACGCTGGACCTCCAAGCATCAAGCAACTGAGGGTAACACATTCTGTCATTTGCAAAAATAACTCTGGGCTCTGAATGGTTTTGACATTTGATGCGGGATTGAAGTTGCTGCTTCTTGTTACATCTGCGCAAAGCTATCAGAGCCTCGCTCGTAGAATCAGCTGTGCAATGAAGGACAGTGAGTCCGCCCAGCCTAAGCGGGCAAGAATTCGCTGGATGTATTGCTAGGGCTATGTACACCCAAAGATGGGTATCAACAATTAAGCCAAGGTTTATGTATGCTCACGTTATGTACAAAATAGACAGATTGCAATTGCTGAATTCAAGGTGGAATAGGTTGAGACACTATGCATCATCGGATGTCCTGGTCTTCTGGAACACGAAGCAGCAGTCCCGTTTGATTTAGGAAAGGAAACAGTTCTGGGGGCTCTGTGAACATGAATGACGATCAAGTAGAAAGAACCTATGATCTTGAAGGCTTGCTGGAACCAACTGAAAGGCCTCCAACTCCAAGGCCCAAACAAAGCCTCGGGGAAAAAAGAACAAGCCGCGTCCAATCATCCTTCGAGAAAGGCAAGCCATGGCAAGTTCAGGTGTAGGACCCTGGAGCCATAACAAGAAGGCAAACGATTGCAGCAGGATACCACTTCAATTCACGATGACGATATAATTAGAATAATTAAGAATGCTCGCCGTTCCATTTTTGTCGTCATTTCTCCATGTCCACAACCTTCTCCAGCCGCTGACCTGGCTGGGCAGCGGAGTGCCTTTCTCGTTGAAAGCAGCTAGCTCCTGATGCTCCCCATTTTCATTCAAAGATCACGCTAGGCCCGCTGAAACCGTCCAATTCCTCAAAGCCTACAAAAGAGTAAGGGGTCAGTGAAGTCAGTCCTTCTTTTCAGGGTCCTGAAAGCAAAGTGGCAGATAACATAGCATATTGGGCTGTGATGTGGCAAGTGGTTGGGACAAAATGTGGAGGAGTCCTGAGATAGCCTTTCCCAGTACTCCAGGTACTTTTGGCAAATTTCTGGCCTCAACATCAGCTGCCATCAAACCAGAACCAGTCACCAATCTTCCTCACCATTCCCTTGAGACTTGCGCTGCGTCACGACATGGCCCACATTGGAATGACCAAAAATGGCACCGGCGGTGATGTTGGTGGAGCCCGTCCTAGCAGAACTCACAGCCACTTATGCCACTGATCTTGCAGCAGCGCAGCAGAACTTTTTCGGAGCTCGACTGAGGAGAATGCCATACAGCGACGGCCTGGCCATCTGGATTCAATAGGACGATGAATTTGTTGTGGCCTGAAGCAACCATTGGCCATGGTGGGGTCGCAAGCACATGCAAGCACATCTATTAAATATATCAAGCACTTTTAAAGAAGGATTCGAAAGGATTCTAAAGGATGCAAAAAAGGCCAAATGCATCAAACTCCGAAAAGCATACTCTCAACTCATGTTGCACTGCTCCGGAGCTGACTCCGTATTATATTTCTGCACTTTCTGTGAGTTGCTCAATTGCTCAGTTGCTCGCTTATGGCGGAGGCTGGTTGCGTCCGATAGTAAACACACCTGCAGTGCTCGCAGTGGTCACAAATCTCACAGTGCTGAGGTCCGCTAAGGGTGTGGCCCAGAGTTGAGGAAACCAGCGTCAGCTAACGCCCAGTAATTCAAATGTTGTGGCCCACGTTGAGTCCACACCTGTTACAGCTAAACAGGATGGACGGGCTCAGGGGTTTGAAAGGATGATAGCATCGGAATACAGCGGATGTTGGCATGGCCAGTTCATCCAATTCAAATCCTTGATGTCTGTTCCCGCCTTGCGATCCTCCGACCAAGAAGCCGCTTTCCAGTCGACGACCTGACAAACAACGGCAACAAGGAACAACATGGAACAACGACGCAGTGGCTCGACTGAAAAGGACCAACTGCAGCCACGTAGCGATGCTCACTGATGCACCGCGCCTCATACAATCAGCCAGGGCTTCAGCTCACCAACGGCATGGCCAATAAAAATCTGTCACGCAGTGATTCTGATGGCCAAATGATACCATGATCAAAAACGCACGCAGCAAGCCCGGCAAGCCCGGCAAGCCCGGCAAGCCCGGCAAGCATCAAGCTGCAAGATACTGCAAGGGACTGGGGCTGTACCTCCTTGCATCTGCCAGTGCTCTGATGACTGGAGGGTAATGCCTCAAACAGGCCGTGGATATGGTGAGAATTTGAAATGGTCAACATGGCCAGCATTCACAACCCATCCAAGATGAATGTCATTTAAAGCCGCCATGCTTGCAACTCGCCATGAGTACTCCAAGTCTTTGCAGACGGCACAGCCGGCTGAAGTGAGCCAAAACATCCACAAGACCTTTAGACTTACTTACATTATAATGTAACCTTAGATTGATATTAAAAAATGTATTTTTCTGTTTCTCTTTTCAGCACTTAGTCAAACGGTCTGATTTGGTCCGCCACAAGTGCATCTGGTCGCACAAACAGATCAAACAGAAGGGAATTTGGGGAATTCAATCCGTCGATGCGCTGAGGGCGCAACGCTTCGTAAAAAACACAACGTAGACCCCACTTGTCTCCAGCACGCTGGATGAAACCGAGCAACGCCTGCCATGTCCAAAATCACACCCTTGCTCGTAATTGAATGGCACATAAGCGTCATGTATGCTAATCTTTTGGTAAACAAGACACAATGGTAGGATCGCCCACCCTCATGAGCCCGCAAGGAAAACATGTTGAAACATAGTAATTAACAGCCATGGGAGTCCCAATGGGAGTCCCTTGACGGCGTTCTGTACCACGAAAGAAACATGCACCTCTTCCAGACCGTGGGACAACCATTGCCATTGCTCAGGGCTCCTTGGCCCAAGCCTCAGCCCAATAAGGCCATGTCTTTGTCGACGTTCTCTACGGTTCTCAGCTGATCTCCAGATATCTCCAGTGCTTCAATTTCAGCGGTGCTGGAAAATGGTTCATGAATGGTTCATGATGTTCACCATGGTTGATCTATGTTCATCTATATTCATCTATGTTCACATCTGTCCCTGAGAAGTTTCATGGCGTTTCTTGGCGTCTGCTTTGGCCATTGAACGTGCTGAACTAAATATTGTGACATGCGATGACACGCGGCAAATTGTAACGCAGAATCACGCAGAACTGGGTCCTCCGTCTCGCGTGTGCCTGAAGAAAGCCGTGAGAACCGTTGTGAGCCTGCAACGCCACGATTGAAGTGAACCTGCGCACGAGGTTCGTCCAATTTTTGGAGAACATATGTGCGGCTGTCAAAACTCCTTGTTCATGAAAAGGACATCAACATAATTTGGAAAGGTCCCATCGCTAACCACAGTTTCGTAGCAATTTTACCATCATTGCGCAATATTGATTTACAAGGGGTATCGCTAAGGCTAAACGCAGCTGAAGTAGATATGATATTGTATTTGTAGTACTGTTCATACTTGTATGTACTACTAGCATTAATTGTGCCAAGATTTTAGGAGTACTAGAAGTGCTAGCAGCGCACATACTGGTAAAAGTAATACTAAGAATAAGGAAGTACTAGAAATATTTGCAAGGCTAGGAACACAATCCTGGCGTTAGTAGCAGGAATTCAAATAATAGTAGTAGTAGTAGTAGCAGTAGTAGTAGTAGCAGCAGCAGCAGAAGTGGTATTAGCAGCAGTAGCAGCAGCAGTAATCAGTAGTATTGGTGATTGTAGTGGTAGTAGTGGTAGTAGTGGTAGTAGTGGTAGTAGTAGTAGTAGTAGCAGTAGCAGTAGCAATAGTAGTAGTAGGAGTACGAGTAGGAGTACGAGTAGAAAAAGTAGTAGTAGTAGTAGTAGTAGTAGTAGTAGTAGTAGCAGCAGTAGCAGCAGCAGTAATCAGTAGTAGTGGCAGTAGCAATACTAGTAGGAGTAGGAGTGGGAGTAGGAGTAGGAGTAGGAGTAGTAGTAGTAGTAGTAGTAGTAGTAGTAGTAGTAATCAGTAGTAGTGGTGGTAGTATTGGTGATTGTAGTGGTAGAAGTAGAAGTAGTAGAAGTAGTAGTAGTAGTAGTAGTAATCAGTAGTAGTGGTGGTAGTATTGGTGATTGTAGTGGTAGAAGTAGAAGTAGAAGTAGAAGTAGAAGTAGTAGTAGTAGTAGTCGTAGTAGTCGTAGTAGTCGTAGTAGTCGTAGTCGTAGTAGTAGTAGTAGTATTATTATTATTAGTAGTAGTAGTCGTAGTAGTAGTAGTAGTAGAAGCAGAAGTACAATAGAAGACTTAGCAGTAGAAGTAGAAGTACAGGTACAAGTAGTTGGGGATCCTGTGCAATTGGGTGAACTTGGGTATCGCTTGGGTATCG
>Ga0126342_10008135_pt1 | contig 18764 bp, 27 predicted proteins | sample Cyp1metagenome_FD_92528 | JGI IMG/M metagenome (GOLD analysis project Ga0126342, IMG submission 92528) | Coral microbial communities from Lord Howe Island, Old Settlement Bay, Australia - Cyphastrea 1 metagenome | ecosystem: Host-associated > Invertebrates > Cnidaria > Coral ...
GGAAAGGCAACTGTGTCACTTCGATTGTGCTGAGAAGAAAATGGACAGGTGGAACTGAGGCGAGGTGAGTCAAGAAGATGTGCATAGAAATGAAGGTCGTTGAAAAGAGATGACGAGAGGTGAGAAGTCGTTGGAAGAGTTGACAAGTGGTTTCACAATTTGCGACAAGAGGTCAGAAGTCCCGGAAAAGAGCATGGAAGTCTGCCGCAGCTCCTATAGGCAAACCTTGTCTTTGGATCCTATAGCGTTACACTTCTGACACCTGGAAACTTCCGCCACCCACTTGCGCGGGTTCTACTTGTACATATGTAATTCCATTTGCCACCAAGGTTCAATGGAAACCCCCTTCTGAGCTCTTGTTTTAGCATGTTAACTGATTCAGAACCCTTGGTTTAGACTTCAAAAACACCTACTACTTGAAACACATTTGGCAATTTGGCCAGGTAAAGCTTTAAAAACTCTGAGGCAGGGACGTTGACGCATTCGGAGGAATTCAACACGTGCTCATTGTAAAGCTTCTTCACAACACCCTGGCAGTGAAGCCAAAAGGTCATCAAAACCGAGGATCGTGATCAAAGTTCCAGTCCTCTTTCCAACAAAGAATGTGTTTGGATGGGGGTTCTGGGGTTCTTTTTGTTTTTTTTGTTTTTGATTTGGCTGTACGACAGTTACGACAGTTTAACATCAGCTCGAATTTGCATGAAAGCGCGCGCGTTTGAATGGCTTTGGGATATCCACGGTTATCCCAATTTATTTTGCCATCTATCGTTCCAAACTGGCATCTCTCGTGGATCTCTTAGTTTTTTTATCGTTTTTGTTCAGGAACCAGCTGCTAGGCTCCTTTCCTTGGAGTGCCGTGCTCGCGCCAGCGATTTGGTCCTGGAGTCCTGGCCTTCACAAAGACTGTGCAGTACATGTGGATGTTGAAATGCCCAACTGGCACAAGCTTGAACCTCACGGAACAGTCATATGAGTCATGGAGCAGGGCGCCGTTCTTTTAAAGGCTAAGAAAAGTGAAAATTTTTGAAGAAATGCCAGAGTCTCTGACACCTCTGCCGAAGCAAATGTCAGTGAGATCAAGTGAATCAAGTGACAAATGTCAGTACTAGTAAGATCTTTCTCTACCCACACTCTTCCCTTGCCCTTTGACCCCGCACCTGTCATAGATCCAGTGAAAAGCTTCATCATCAAACAGCAATGCATCAAGCTTGGCCTTCACGAAATGAAATTGCCAATCATTGCCACAATGCAAACTCGAAAAAATCAAGAGATATGAAGAGATATTGGAAGAGGTATAAAGAGTGAGATTGAAATGGAATTTTGTGAAGAAATGTTGATATCAAAATTGTGGCATTCTTCGCATTCTTCGGCACCTGCACCAAGTCTAAGTTCAAGTTGGGATGCGGCTGTGGGCTAAAGCTGTCCGCAATGAAGGCAAGCTCCCGCATCAAACATGCCTCGAAGCTAAACGAAGTCTCCAACAACGGATTCAACGGATCTTGAGCCTCATAAACAGTCATAGACAGTCATAAACCCGCTAATCAAAAGGGGCCTCCACATTCTTCTTCCTTTCTCGATCTTTAGCTGATCGACATTTCATTGCCAGAATGAAGTCCTGACACGCTTCTGTGCTGTGCCTAGTCTGTCTCCCAAGCAAGTGATGTTGCTGACACGTGCTGACCAATGTAAAAAAGCGCAGAATTTTGAAGTGCACCTGTGCAGTATCGAGTACGGGTGGCACATACTGCCGCCTGGCAAACATTGTGTCCACTGTCACAGCCAGAACATATGTGCAATCCAACAGCATGGACATCGAAACCAAAAAAAACTCCATTGCAAAAAATGCTTCAAGACATTCCAAGACCGATTGGAGCCCACAAATAGCCCACAAATTGCAATGATCATGAACTTTTGCGTCAATCACGTCAATCAAGGTCCATGGAAGCGTTTCCCTCAGGCTTCAAGCGGAAAGCAAAGGCTTTTCCTTTGGAAGTCGTTGAAGCCGAAGGTTTCGAAGGTTTCGAAGGTTTCACCAAGTCCCTGATCTGCTGCACAGAAGGACCTGCTTGAACCACCAGCACCGGTGGAAGATCAAATGCTCGTCGTCTGGACCACAGGAGACTTCCTCTACAGGCACAATTTGGAAGTCAGAAACAAAGCAAAACGTCTAGACATTGAAACATTTAAAACTAGAGGAGCGCTCCTGATTTTTTTGTAAAATAGATGAAAATAGACTAGAAAACATGAATGAGAATAGATTGGATGAGAAACACACCAGTTCATATACCACTTCTACGTTGGGGAAGCTCGTGATGTGATCAGATCCGAAATATCCGAAATATCATGAAATATCATGAAATATCCCAACTGCCAGGCCTGTGTCCCGCGCAAGTTGCTCAGCTTGCAGAAACGTGTCATCGGAGTCGCCAGGCTGCCACTCGAAGAGGACTGCAGGAGAAGTCGCCGCTCGAGACCGGCTGGACTCCCACACCTGGAAAACGAACAGAAAACACCAACGGAAGAAACGGAAGAGGGAAGACAAACGGAACAAAGCCAGAATAAAGCCAGAACAAAGCCAGAAAAACTTTGAAGGATGTTGAAGAGAACATCCTTAAAAGACACAAGTTGAGAGGTTTGGCCTGACTTTGGCCTGACTCAACGACAATTCATTTGCATATTTGGCATATTTGGCATATTTGGCATATTTGCATGTTCCCTAAGGGCAAAATCACGGCACAATCAGCCTGAAGTCACCCTCAAAGAGACGACAAATGGTATGCCTGGTCATTGGGACCTAAATTCATTCCGAACCCTCCTTCAAAAGTGCTTCGAAAAAAAATATCCCGAAATAGTGGCTTTAAAGAAGCAAAATAGAGACAAAAACAGAAAGAAAAGCGGATCGCCCCATCTTCATTGGCCTCAAGTTGCCCTTTCACGTTGGATGGCAAAGTGCTGCGTGGATGTGCAGCTGCCTCAAGGTAACGCACGATGTTGGCCACTCGAATTCCACGCTTCAAGGCTTTCAAAATGGAATCAGCCGTCAACTGAGCCACCACAAGTTTTGGGAGTTCCAAGAAGATTTCGCAGAAGTAACTCAACAGTTTCACATGCAAACTGGATCCGGGTCGATCTGCATTGCGGTTACTTTCATTACTTTGACTCGTGTAGCAGTAGACTTTGAAGTTGCTTTCCACGATGATACCCTGGTCTTCATCAGAGCTTCCAGTGATCCGTGACAGCGTTGCGCTCGAATCTTTCTTGAAGAGCGCAAGCCCTGCGGGTGTGACGTAAAAGTTCTCATGGTTTTGATGGGTTCTTGAAGCCTTCGAAGCAGTGTTCGAATCCTTCGATTCCTTCGAATCCTTCGAAGCATAGAGAATGCCAAGCTCCTGAAGCAGTTGCAGAAACTGTCCGCATTTGCCTTGAGAATCTTGAGAAACAAGTCGCTGCCCCAGCTTCAGCTCACCGAGTGCAAAGATCATTTTCAAGGCATTCACAGCCTGGTCTTTTCCCGACTTTTTCAAGCACATCAAAATCAAAGACCACAGTTGCTGCTGACGTTCATCCAGAATAAATTGAAAGCCTTGCGAGGTCAAAGCCAACCTCCGATTTTGATTTTCACCTGGCTGCAACAGCTGCAACGCAGTCGCCAGTGTCATCACTTCGGATCTGCCATCGCCATCGCCAGCATCGCCAGCATCGCCATCTGGAGCTTCCGAAGCTTCCGAGGTCAACTCCTCCAGGAAAGCGTCCCAGCAGCTGACGGCATGGTGCAGGAGATCTGCCTCAGAAACTCCGTCCAGTTTTTCAAGTCGCGAATCGGGATGTTCTCCAGCAATTTCTCCAATACCAAATTTCAAATAATTCACCAAGGTAACTTGGAACTTTTTGTGCAGCATGAAGACCTGCCCTTTCGCTCCAGCCTGCGCAACCTGCGCCAGCCGTAGAATCTGCAAGCGCTGCAGGATCTGCAAACTCGAGCCAAAGGCAGCACCGCGGCACCACTTCCGAAAGATCGCCTTGGAAACACCGCTACACATGAGATGTTGAACCAAGATGAACCAAGATGAACCAAGATGAACCAAGATGAACCAAGATGAACCAAGATGAACCAAGATGAACCAAGATGAACCCAAACAGCCAAATGGCCTGAAGTGGCCAAATGGCCAAACAGATCCAAACAGCAAAACAACGCCAAAGTTCTGAAGTTATAATGGTGAGGCATCTGAAAGTTGGATTCAAAATGTTCAAAAAAGAATCAGAGAAGAAATTCAAAAGAACGTGCTCTTTGGATCTGGTCAGTCTGAGCTGCCTCTTGGAATGGTCTGGCTCCACCAAAAGCTAAACGCATAACGAACTGCTGTGCAACTGGAGGCAATGCCTCCCTGAAGATCACTCGCACCGAAGCTCCATCTGAGTACAATTCCTCGAAGACTTTTTCATCGGCGAATGTTGCCAGGAAGTCGCAAATGGTCTTCCCCACATAACCAAGCTCACCAAGCTGACTTAGCTCATCCATGGGAAATCATGGGAAGCCATTGCTGAAAGATGCTGAAAGCATCTAAAGACTTGGGAATTTAAACTTGCACTTTACTTCATGATACTTCATGCTCGTTTTGGCATATTGAAAGTCTAAGGGGGTCGGATCTTTATAAATCAAAGCATCCTTACCTGCGATCTGGTTGAACTTTGTCCCCATCGCGTCTCTGTGTACTGATTGTATGACTGCTGCTAGGTGTAGGTGAGTTTGAAGTAGTGAGAGAGCCGTGTTGTGGGTCAGCACTGCACAAGTAAGTTGGTTATTTTCTACAGTGCTGCCCAAAGTTTCAGTTGGAGTTTCAGTCGAATGCATAGCGAATAATACCTTGCTCAAGAAGCGCTGGACCCAAACCTTGAAGTCAGAGACGACGACGACGACGACGACGACGACAACCAAAACAACAACGACGACGACAACCAAAACAACAACAACAACAACAACAACAACAACAACAACAACAACGACAACGACGACAACAACAACAACAACCACAACCACAACAACAACAACCACCACAACAACAACGACAACAACAACAACAACAACAAACAACCAACAACAAACAACCAACAACAAACAACCAACAACCAACAACAAACAACAACCAACAACCAACAACCAACAACCAACAACCAACAAACAACAACCAACAAACAACAACCAACAAACAGCAACCAACAAACAGCAACCAACAAACAACAAACAACAAACAACAACCAACAAACAACAACAACAACAACAACAACAACAACAACAACAACAACAACAACAACAACAAAACGCAAAACGATGAAACAAGGAAAGAACGTTGAAGGCCACGCCTCAAAACGATGACAGCCCAGGTGAAATCGTTATCCTGAACAGTGAATCCACAGCTGTTGGACTGTTCCTTTTCACCATGACCCGTCCGAAATCACATTTGGAGGCCACAAATAGAAAACAGATGATCAAATCGTCTGATCAGCGAACAGTGGATCCAGATCTCACCATGTCTCACCTCAATGAACATCTCCCAGCAACTCCAAGATGCCACATCCTTAACACGACACGGGTTTCTACCGCTTCAACTCAGGTTGCTGCCGATGGCCTTTTGATTGGACCATATTGGACCATTCGAGCTGGGCACCTGACATTCGCCAAATTCCTTGGTCTAGAAACAACATGTTTTTCAACATGTTTTTCAACATGAAACAACTGGACAGTCACTAGACAGTCACTAGAAACAGTCATAGAATGTCTTAGACACCTTCCATCGTCTCCGCTATGTTTTCTGTGAGTTTTCTGTGCATTTTCTATTCCGCTCTGAGTGAATGGCATCTTCTTCATGTACGGTCGGTTGTGAACCACCCGTGCATTCCATGACCTGGCCAGGCCATAGCGCCCTGGGAAACCAGGGGAAACCATGGGAAACCATGGGAAAGCAAGTTCAAACTCTCACTACTCTCTCAGTTCAGTCTTTCATAATCTTTCCAACCCAGACGTACATCTCAAGTACTATGTGGAGAAGGGGGCCGGTATGGTCTAGTGGATAAAACGCATCAGTCATGCGTCACACCTGGGTTCAATACCCGGGTGCAACGCTAGGCGGACAGCCAGGCCACTACCCCACCCCTGTAGTTAAGGGGATGAGCTAGGGCGTGGTCCGTAAAACACGCACAGTACTATGCAGAGAAAAACTCATAGGCTACAGATCATTAGAGCCGACCATATTCACATAGTTTACCCGGATTTTTCTTATCGGGATATTTCATGATATTCCATGGTTACCAACCAGCTACCAGTAGTGCCGCACAAGGCAGCGGCAGAAGTTTCTTTCTGGAGTGGTTGGAATGGTTGCAGTGGTTACCTCACCCATAACTGCTGGATGTAGTGTGGTGTAGCGCGGTTGTTGCTGTAGTTGTAGTTGTAGTTGAAGTTGCAGTTGTAGTTCTACTGTAGTGTGGTGGAGTGTAGTGTGCATAGTGTAGTGTAGTTGCAGTTGTGGTATGGCGTAATTAGTGTAGTGTCGTGTCGTGTCGTGTAGTGCAGTGCAGTGTAGTTGTAGTTGTAGTTGTAATTGTAGTTATAGTCGTAGTTGTAGCTGCAATGTAATGCAATGTAGTGTAATGTAATGTAACGTAATGTAATGTATTGTAATTAGTGTAGCTGTAGTTGTAGTTATCGTGTAGTTATCGTGTAGTGTAGTGTAGTGTAGTGAAGTGTAGTGTAGTGTAGTTCTAGTTGTGCTTGTAGCTCTACTTGTAGTAGCAGTTGCAGTTGCAGTTATAGATGTAGTTGTAGTTTTAATGTAGTGTAGTGTGGTACAATATAGTGTGGTGTGATGTAATTAGCGTAGTGTAGTTTAATGTGGTGTAGTTGTAGCTGTAGCTGTAGTTGTAGTAAAAGTTGCAGTTGTAGTGCAATTAGCGTAGTGTAGTGTAGCGTAGCGATTTGCATGTGTAGTTGTAGTTGTAGTGTCCTGTAGCGGTAGTCGCAGTTGTAGTTGTCTATCTATGAATCTGTCTACCTGCAAGATCTAAAACGAAGCTATCTGCAAGATTTCCTCAACTTTTGAACTTGACAACATCAAAAACGCAGCAGTTCTGCGAGACTTCCTCACCTTTGATCTTTATAACATCAAAACGAAGCAAGTCTGCGAGACATCCTCAATTTTTGAAGTTGGCAACATCAAAAGCGAGGCAATTCTGCGAGACTTCCTTCAATAATGGAAAGTTGAGTGCAGAGCTGATGGCCTCGTGCCAATGCGTTTTGCGATTTTTCCAGTCCATGTTTCTACGCTAAATCGTACGAAGTGCCGCACCTATCTTGCAAATTCATCTTAGCAAACCTCCAAAATGCAACCCCTCTAAGGAAATCAGCGTCCTGACCTCTTAACATGTCTGATGGATGTCTCTGGTACTGCGACTGCCACGCGACATGCATCTTCGCAGACCCTCTTCAACGTCCCAGGCCTGCCATCACTTTTGAACATGCCACAAAGCACTCACATTTTGCTCACTTTTGGCAAGGTGCAGACTCCTTTGCGACTGCCACGCCAAAGGACATCTGAACGTCGAAAAGTGGTCCCAACATGAAGTGATTTTAACGTTTTGACTTGGAAATGTGCTTCGCGCCACAATGGCGTACACTTTTCCACACGTCAACTTCCAAAAGTGGTCCGAGAATGGTGCTTTGTACATTTTGACTTGGAAACGTGCTTCGCGCCACAACATCGTGCAAATTTTCATCTCTCATCGATCTCTCATCTGGCCAGCTGGCTCCGCACCCGCCGCTTTAGCTAGCCTACTTTTCGACCCTCCGGAGCCACAAATCATGGGAAAAACACAGGGAATCGTGGCCTCTCTACCTTTTCGCGCGCCTGCATCTTCTTTCCTCTAACTCTTTCTCTTCTCTGATTTTCTCTCTTCTCTTCTATTCTCTGACTCTTCCCACCTGCTTTTCCATTTGTCCATATGGTCGGAAGTTTGACTTTTAAACTTCCTTCGCCTAGGTCGATGACACCCGATGGCACCGGGGCACCCTGCCTGAGTAGTGACTGTTTGCACTCGAGGGCCACCCAACGAACATGCTCACGCCCCAGAGGTCGAAGACTGGCAAGAGGTAGCCTTTGGAAGGCCGAAAAACTAGTGGAGAAAGACGAACAAATCTGAATCAAATACGAATCAAACACGAAGAAACATCAAACAATAACAATATCACGCAATATCAATATGATCCATATGATCAATATGATCAATATGGCTATGGCTCAAGACTATGAACCCCCAAAAAATATCTAGATATATTATATATATATAGAATGAACTCTAGACAAAGACCAATTTTGTTGAACCTTTCTTGCGATTTTTTCGCCACACCCAAATTGTAAAGGCCACAGACCTTAGACCCGTTAAACCATGACACACACTGCATCCTGAGGCAAAGGCGGATCAACCACAGAAACCAGCAGCTCGACATCACCTTGACCAAGTTGACCAAGAGATGCCAGAGATGTATAGAGATGTACCATCTGTTTATTTAACATAGCCATGGAAAGTCCCTTACAAAAGAAGGTTTAATGGGAAAATCATCTATGAATGGGCCATTTTCCATGGCTATGTTAAATAACCAGAGGGTATAGATTTGCATAGAGATGTCATGAGTTGCCACGTCAAATTCTACGGAGCGCCTGGAGAGCTCGACCAGCTAAAGGTCCTGAAACTGCCACCAGATGTCACTGGATGTGGTCATATGCGTGCTAGAGGCACTCCAACGACGAGTAACGAGCGCAAACGCTTTGGTGAATTTGGTGAAACATCCGGAGACTGTGCGGACAAGCAAAAGAATTCTTTTAACATACGGAGATTTCGAGAACTCACCAAAGAAAACACGAGAAAAGGCAGAATTGTTGTTCTTCGGCAAACGTTGATAGGTTGATATTTGGATAGTTTGAGTTGAGTAAAGAATTCAGTTTTTTCAAAACAGTTGAAGAGGTTGATATAGGTTGATCTATCTGTTGATACACCTCATAATTAATGTATATATATATATGCATGTGTGTGTGTGTGTTCTGTATGTTGTATCGAATATGCATCGCTCGGGGCGGACGTTCGCCCAAAGCTTCATTGGGAGTTTAGTTGCTTTGGGGCTAGTTTAGGATTTATCATTTAAGGTTGCAATTCGGGTTTACTTCAAGATCTTCAATTTGGTTTGAATTTTCTTTTAGGTTTGGTTCAGGGTTTATTTACGGTTTGTTTAATAAATGTCTGGTGCTATTTGGGGCTGTTTTTAGCGCAGTTATGGTTGATTGAGGGTTGGTTCAGGGTCTGTCTGGCGTTTATTTAGGGTTGGGTGGTAATTTTCAGATTCTTTCAAAGTTTTATAGCATTTTATGGTTTGTCAAGGTCTTAGTTCATTGCTGGAAACACTACAAATTCCGGAGAATATGCTCAAGACAACATAGATCCAAAGGTGGTAAGCGCAAAAATGCGATTATACGCCGGCAGTATCAATATTTTGTATGCTGGCAGTTTGCGAAAAACACACGCCGAAACAGCACAACAGATTGCAGCCCGGCATGGAATTCCATGGGTTTCGGGCAAACGTCAGCCCCCTAGTGTATTTATATATTTACATACTATATATAAATATACGTATATATATATAATATATATATACACATATCGTGTATACATATACATTCGAAGGAAGTTTCGAAGTCAAACTTTCGACAATATGGACAGATGAAAAGCATAGATGGGAAGAGTCAGAGAAGAGAAGAGAAGAGAAGAGAAGAGAAGAGAACAGAAGAGAAGAGAAGAGAAGAGAAGAGAAAAGAAGAAGAAAGAAGAAGAAAGAAGAAGAAAGAAGATCAAAAAGAGAAAGTATCAGAAGAAAGAAGATCCAGGTGCGCGCAAAGGTAGGAAAGCCGCGAAACACTGTGTTTTTCCCATATTTGTGGCTCCGGAGGGTCAAAAAGTAGGCTCGCTAAAGCGGCGGGTGCGGAGCCAGCTGGCCAGATGAGGTGTGAAAAATTGCACTCCGTTGTGGCGCGAAGCACATTTGCAAGTAAAAAGCTGAAAACACCTCACGTTCGGAGCACTTTTGAAAGCTGTGATGTCGAAAAAGTGCATGGGGTTGTGGCGCGAAGCACATTTCGAAGTCAAAATGTTAAAAACACCACATGTTCGGACGGCTTTTGGAAGTTGCGATGTCGAAAAAGTGCACTTTAAAGTCAAAATGTACAAAACAAGCCAGGTCCGGACCACTTTTGGAAGTTGAGATGTCGAAAAAGTTGACGCCGTTGTGGCGCGAAGCACATTTCGAAGCCAAAATGTACAAAACACACCAGCCCCGGACCACTTTTGGAAGTTGAGATGTCGAAAAAGTGCACGTCGTTGTGGCGCGAAGCACATTTCGAAGTCAAGAGGTTAACAACACCAGGGGTTCGGACCACTTTTGGATGTTCAGGTGTCATTTCGCGTGGCAGGCGCAAGGGGTTGTGCACCTTGTCAAAAGTGACCAAAACGTGAGGGTTTTGTAGCATTTTCAACTGCAACCACCACTACACTACACTCCACTACACTACACTACAACTACAACTACAACTACACCTAGACTACATTCCACTACACTACGCTACATTACACTACACTACACTCCGCTACACTCCACTACACTACATTCAATTACAGTACACTACACTACATTACACTACACTACACTACACTACATTCAACTACACTACACTACGCTACATTACAGTACACTACACGACACTACATTCCACTACACTACGCTACATTCCACTACACTACACTACACCAACTACAACTACAACTACAACTACAACTACAACTACAACCACAACTACAACTACAACTACAACTACAACTATACTACATTACACTACGCTACACTACACTACACTGAATGACACTACACTACAGCTACAAATACAACTACAACTGCAACTGCAACTACACTACATTACACTACACTACACTAGAACTACAACTACAACTGCGCTACACTAATTGCATTACACTACATTACTGTACTTACACTACACCACAACTACAACTACAGCTGCGCTACACCACACTACGTGACCACTGCAACCATTGCAACCACGCCAAAAAACATACCCCCAACCACCTTTGGGTCCATCAGAGGATTCGCTCTGCGATCCGTGATTCACAACAACCAACCTCTCCTATAGGTTTCCTATTTTGGAAACTTCCGCCACCGCCTTGTGCGGCACTACTGGTATATACACATATGATACATGCTGTGTAATGTTGTGTATTATTTCAGTCTCGACATCCGCTCCTGTCGAAGAGTTTGGAGGCGGCCATGGAGAAGTGCCCAGTGGCCGCCTGTGGCCATGGGGAAATCATGGTGACATGGTGATTGTTAAAGGTACAATGAAAAATACTGTGAAGATATAAAGATATGATGAAGATATGATGAAGATATGATGAAGATATGAAGATATGATGAAGATTTGATGATATGATGAAGATTTGATGAAGATTTGATGAAGATTTGATGAAGATTTGATGAAGATTTGATGAAGATTTGATGAAGATATGATGATATGATGAAGATATTGTGTGGAGATGCACATGTTTGATTTACAAGACGTTAAAACGAAGGTTTTGATGTGCAAAAAAGACACAAGAAGATCTTCAAACACTGTTCAAACACTTTAAGAATTTCGAATGTCACACAGTGATATTCTGAGACTCTGAAATGGAAGCGCAAACACACCAAGTAGAAGGCACTTGACAGTCACTTGACATGTCGAAAACATGTCTGGAGGGGCAAGGCCTTTGAAACAGCATTTGGCACGTCTTGAAAGTCTTTCCTGAGATGAAAGTAGATCCCGTCAAACGAACGGAACAGGGAACAGCCAGAACAAAGCCGGAACAAACTCGCCACATCCAGTCCTGATAAAGAAAGTGTAGTTGCGGAAGCTCGCTTTCTTGTACCCTGTTGGTGGAACAATACCTGTTCGCTCAGTGAGAAATCTGATTTCAGGTTTCAGGTGATTTCACCAAACTGTGCCAGGCCCACTGCTTGGAGCGGGACTGGTCCCCAGGTCATGTTGGAAGCGCGGCAGGGACTCGAACTTCCCATGCCGATGGAGCCCATCCTTGGATGAACTTCGGAACTTCGGATGAACTTCGGATGAACTTCGGATGAACCTGATATCATCATGTATCATCATGTATCATCATGTATCATCGGTATCGCTAATCAGCTAATCAATTCAAACAAATGTCAATATCAATAATATCATAATCATCCTTCCTAGTTCTTCCAAGTTCTTGCAGACTTCACCCTTCAAGACCTCCAAGTTTGCCATTGACACAGCCGCATATACCCAGCCCTATGCTAGCACCATGGTGGCAGACTTATCCAAGGCCGACACAGCAACGAAATACGTGGAGATCAACTTCAGCAGTTCATCTCGATCGTCGGATTCGACAATGAACTGCGAAGGTCCCTGTCTCGAGATGGCCAAAAATTGTACGAAATTCAAACCACGCAACTGACGTTGAACAGAAAAACATTTTAAAAATAAGCTTCGGTGGTATCCCCAACAGCCGCAACGTTTTATTTTTGCAAATCTTTCTGAAGCGTGCTGCGAAGCCAAGCGCTGGAACCTTCTCCGGAACCCGTTGAACCTGACTTGGCTTTGCACCAAGGCTTCCTGGAACCTTCTCCGGAACCTTCTCCGGAACCTTCTCCGGAACCCTGTTGAACCTGACCTGGCTCTGCACCAAAGCCTCCCAGACCTTCTCCGGAACCTTCTCCGGAACCCTGTTGAACCCGACCTGCCTGCACTAAAGCCTCCCAAGCCTTCTCCGGAACCTTCTTCGGAACCATGTTGAACCTAACCTGCCTCTGCACCAAAGCCTCCCAGACCTTCTCTCAGGAACCCTGTTGAACCTGACCTGGCTCTGCACCAAAGCCTCCCAGACTTCTCCGGAACCTTCTCCGGAACCTTCTCCGGAACCTTCTCCGGAACCCTGTTGGACCTAACTTGGCTTTGCACCAAGGCTTCCTGGAACCTTCTCCGGAACCTTCTCCGGAACCTCGTTGAACCTGACCCGGCGCCTGCACCAGCGCACACGGGAGCTATTCTGAAGACCCCATTAGCTTAGCTGTCGGGGAGAAACTTAAAAAAAATCAACATCAACATCAGCATTCTGGTGTTGGGGAATCAACATCAACAAAATGTGAGAACATTTGAATCTAGCACGTCTCAGCCGCCTTGTAAAAGGAATTGAGTGAGGCTTTGACCTGGAACTGCGAGGCAGAAAGCGCCGGAAAGCAACGCGTTGAAACCTCGGGGTCTTGCGCCTTGGAGAGGCTGAGGGCCACTAAGAACTTAGTCCTGCCAGATGAATCAAATTGAAAATCGAATGATTCAAAGAAATTTGTCAATTCATGTTTGATTATGTTTAAAAAAAAACAAAATTTGACAATCACATATTTTTTTTCATGTTGGACTCCTGCGCACTTTGTTGATTGGCTGAAGCAGCCCATTTTAGCCCTGGTCCCGCCTGCTGCTGGCATCCACTGCGACCTTTTCCATCCAAGCATAATCAACCTGCCCATTGAAAGCTTGGAGTCGTCTCGACCTGATGACTGTTCCAGATTCAGAAAGGCAAAAAAAAGGAAAAAAAACTTCAATATGGTTCAATGTTGTTATATAAGCAGAACACCACCAATCAGAAAAGAATGTTTGGATGAATTCTGGTTTGTTCCATGTTTGGGCCAAATCCGTCCCTTGCGCAATTTTCTCAAAGTTCTCTCTTGGAATCGGCTTAGATAAGCACATGCTGCTGGCTAACAAGCATAGACAGGACCTCAGAACCACATATGCAGCAATTGCAATGTCTGTAGATCAAGTGCGTTGACAAGATGCATGTTTTTCTGAAGGGTCGTTTCTCCGGCAATTTGGACACGACGGTGGACCCTAATGAAAACAAATCCTGCAGTATCTCTCATGTACTTGTTTAACCAAAAGATTCGGAAAAAACCTGCCCCATCATATGCGGCAGAAGAAACATTGAGTGAAGATCCAGAATCGACATGCACGGATAACGAACAATCATATTGCAGTTTTTTTGTCCCTATTCTATTCAAAAGAAACCTTTTATCTACAATAACAACTGACAACCACATTTGTCATTTCACGAACCCACTTTGGTTTAAAACGAACAACAAGAGCCTGTGAACAGATATGAAATGGACAATCAGTTTTTTCTGAGTTGTTCACTGTCCAACGCAAAGGTAAGCCTTTTTCGGTGGGCCAAAGCGCGGTCCTGAATGCAAACTCCAAAATTTGGCAGAACATGTTCCGACAACTTTAGCAAACCAAAGTCGGTTTGCTAAAATCCTTGCCTGCCGATGTTTTCGGAGATGTCGGGACAACATCTTCCAAGGCGTCATGTCCTTCGACCTCCTGAAGAAAACAACCAAAAACAAAAAGTCAATTGGAAAAACGATACTTGATTTTTTGCAAACGTCAACGTTTAGAAAGTTTGGACTCTCCATTTTGCAGGACCTATGCGGCAATTCCGTTCCTCGAATTGAATTGTCACCACATCCGCATAGAAGACTTTGGTGCCACACCGCCTGGTGAACGCCTGTCACAGCACATGTTCATTGGCATTTTTGTATATCATCGGAATTATCAGAAACTTGCCTGCAGGATTTGCAAATCTGATGACATGGCGAAACTACATCCACGCCAAAGCAATGTCTATTGAATGGATTTGTGCAACCTCTTGCATGTTCCATTGTTTTTAATGATGGTACAGTGGATTGTTTCAGGATTTCAAATTGCACCAAACACACAAATGTTTGATCGTTTCCAATTTGTGGCACTCAGGATGGAACAAGGTAAAAATGAAAAATTAACAATGCCTACTGCGATATGCAGTTGGACATGCGTTCGTTCGGTTTTACACATCCATTTGAATTTGCAAACATGTTCAAAAATCATAAATTTGCCCTTGCATTCCCTGCCAACATGTTTCAACATTTTTTTCTACAATATTCAGAGACTGCATTTGAAACGATCTGCACTGCTCAACCCAGTTGTGAACATGCGTATCAGCTGTCGTTTTTCTGGTGCATCTTTGCAACTGACATGAATATAACAAAACAATGCGTTCAATTGTCGCAACCAAAAAATGACAGGGAAAAAATGTTTTGAGGGACAAAATCAACAATATTTTTTGAAGTAATTGGCCACGCACAGCACCGAACCGACACCGCAGTTGTGTAACCCCAATTGGGCACATCGGGCATCGTTCAATTTTAAACTGTTTTTCCGAGTCAAACCGTTGTTCAACTCAAAACCTATGCGAAGTAAAACAAGTTGGTTTGTGTGTACCAATGGGCGCTCACCCCAATCACGTCAAAGAGATGATTGAAATTTGCCAGACAACGACCAAAAAAATGTTTAAAAAAAATGACGGGAAAAAAAAAAAAACGATTTCCCAAGAACGAAACGACCTGCGAAAACTTGTGATGGAACTTGAATGAACATTGAAATAATTAGGGTTGTTTAAGTTACCGTGACTTTCGTTGTAGCAACATGATCCGAAAGGTCCAAAAGGTGGCGGCCAGTTTGCCAAGCTACGGGTTTGGTATGGTTTGGTGGTTTGGTCCTTTGGTTCCTCAAGCTCTGTGGCCCATATGGCCCATATGGCCGATATGGCGCATATGGCCCCATATTGATATGCGCCAAGTTTCACACTGGTGCAGTTGCTCCAGTCCTTTTTCTGACGCGGGAAGGTTCGAAGTCAACCGTTTCCCCCATTTCCTTTCAATTCGTTGCGCACCGCTTGAACTCTGCACAGGAACCTTTCCAAACCTTGAGAAGCTTTGTTTGATTCATCATGCGAGGCAGGCAAGAAAGGATGCAGAAGAAAACGTGAAACAATGTCTGCGATGTTTGCTTCCATTGGCACACGAGCAAACCAAATTTTTGTTGAATGTCACTTCTGTCTCAAGATGCTGTCTCATGATCGCATTTGCTATTGGACCCGAACCAGGCCCACGAATCACAAATCTAACACTGTCATCGTCCCCGTACAACACGGGGGGGGTATGCAGAAACCAGTTGCTTGGACCAAATGTGCATCGCTATCCATGACGCCGGTAACTCCAGTTCATATATTATGGTTTCTTAGGAATCACAACCGAGTAGCTGACACGCTCCAGCTTCCAAGCGCAAGGAAAACCAAGCACAGCACTCTCCAGCAAAGTTCAGTAACACGCCACCTAAGCCACCAACGCAAGTTTTGTTGTCGTATAGTTGAGTCAACCCTTTGGGCCCAGCGCTTCTAAGCCTATCCACCATAGGGCCTAAAAACAGCCGCAAGTTCATCATCCACATTGTTTGTAAAGCTGTATGCATGGTCTACCACGCTTGAGCACCAACGCACCAAGTCTTCCATGTAGGAAACCGTCTGCAAAACCTAATCTCCCTTTCAGTGTGAGAGTCTCATGTCTATTCAACATTCTATGTTGCATCACACTTTCAAGCTGGCCAGTCAAGTTTTCGATTCGTTTTTCTGTGTTCTTCATCTCCGGTACGCCATCCTTGGAGTCACGCAAGTCGAATGCCACCCCGAGCCCCGCACGCAAGCTGGAAAACTCAGTTGCCTTCTTACCATCTTTAGCGTATTCCCACCCAGCGAAGAGAAAAACAAGCTCTAAGCAACTGTTGGCTGACTCTTGCAGTTGGGGTCGACTGGCAAGAATGAAATCATCATAGAAGTTGGTTGTCAACAGCTTCGGTCCTCTGCAAGCAATGCAATGCAACAACTTTGCAAGTCTCAAGAAACTCTAGACACTGTGAATGGCACCAAGAGGCAATGTTCTCGACCGATATATCTCCACAGTGCAGCTTTCATGGTTGCAATTGCAAAAGTAGGCATGCTTCAGGTGGTCACTCCGCACCGGCATTTGTCGGCACGCACTTTTCAAGTCTTAAGTTTTTGCCAGAGGGCTGCAATCCTCTGAGCAACGCATCATCTTCTCAAAGTAAGCCTTGACCACCGCAACGAAAGCGTCGATCACATGCAAATCCAGCTTGGTGTGAATAGTGCAGCTGTCATTCACACCGGAAACTGAATAATCATGCGGACTTTGTCACTTTGTGCAAGGGGAACGCGACTGGAAATTGTTGCTCCAGGCTCCAACTGATCTTGTGCCACAGCCCTTGGCAAGCTCATCTCTGGTGTCACGCAGCACTGCAGCATCCATGTCAACTGATCCAGGATTTTTGGTCATAGCAAGCACCAACTTGTTGCGCTTCTGCATTTTCCTCCCACTGATCCAAGGTGACAAGGTATGGTTTGTATGTTTTTTGGAAAACTGAGACGTCATCTATCTCTCCCGCTGGCGGTGATCCAGTATGCTAAGAGCTTCCATGTCTTCATACTCTAAACTTTCCAGAATCTCCCGCGTGAGTTTCAGTCTCTTCTTCATGGTTGATGGGTGTATGCAAACTAATGCAAAGCAGTGCGGCGCTCCCTATTTTGACCTCAAAGTTTGGGCCTGAAATCAGCGGTAGTTCCACTGCCGTCCATGGGTATTCCATGCAATGAAAACATTCTGACATAGTGATTTGTGCGTGTCATCCTTGCACTGAGCATGGTTCAAAGGATTTTGCACTCCTCCTTAGTCTCGTGAGCGTTGGTAGCTCAAGGGACTATTCTGACACGCTGAGCTGTAAATCTCTTTTGAGATTCAGCTATGCTCGGGTTTTAGGGTTTCCCGGCACCTCTCGGGATTTGGAGTTGCCCGGCACCCCAATCACAAATTTTCACCAAATCAGACTGCGAAACAAATCTTTCTTTGGTTGGCAATCCAAATTGGCTTCAATGTTCCTCATTTCAAAAGCTGCTGCATGTCGTCCACATAGAACTTGTAGACCTGAGACAGCCATTCTTCTCCTCGGTTTCGTGCTTTTCGGAACACTCTCTGAAAGGCATTTCTGACCTGGAACAGTAGGTCACTTGTGAGTCCCGTTCCAGTTTCTTTTGCATCGATCACATTGTCGATTGCCCTCTGAAGTTCTCGGGCATCTTCATACAACTCATTTGCAAGGTATTCATTCTGCTGTGCCCTGAGGTTGTTCAAGAGGTTCTCCATTTGAGTCATAGCTTCCTCTCCATCAACTCTGCCTGCGCTGCAGGCGCTTCAGGCTGGTCACCTTCATCATGTGTTCCAAGCTGCTCGGATTTTGATTCTGAACCAGAAGAGCATGTAAGAGTAGCACATCTCCTTCTCTCACCTTTGATTGAACCACAAAATCTTTCCAGCTAAGTGGCGCACCTTCCCGGCTCGCATCCGGCCACAGGAGAGCAATAAGCTTTGCGAGCCGGGCAGGGGGAAGATAATCGCCAGAGCGATTCAGCGCTCGAAGTCCAAGGGGTCGGTGGAGCAGCTTCTGCCTATTTGCTGCCGCAGCTCTTCCTTTGGAGAGGCCCCCGGGTGTTTGCCTATGGACCCCTACAAATACAATAAGCGCCGGCTGTTGGATGGCAGCAAGCGCAGCGATTTCGTGATAATTGCCGTACAGAGGAGGCCCGCACATGCGAAGCCTGATTTCAATTGACTTTCCGGCCCCAGAAATGGAACCTGAAAGCGCACATGTGGTATCAGCTCTCTCCGTTCCCTAGCTCCAATGTGGCGATTTGCGATGCAGCAC
>Ga0126342_10008136_pt1 | contig 18764 bp, 13 predicted proteins | sample Cyp1metagenome_FD_92528 | JGI IMG/M metagenome (GOLD analysis project Ga0126342, IMG submission 92528) | Coral microbial communities from Lord Howe Island, Old Settlement Bay, Australia - Cyphastrea 1 metagenome | ecosystem: Host-associated > Invertebrates > Cnidaria > Coral ...
GTTGCAGCTGATGCTGTGCGCTCTCACTCTTTTGTACTGTTGGCAAACAGTCTCAGGATAGCTTCAGGCTCAAGGCCTGTTGATCCATAATGTTGACAGTGACATCCAGCAGCTGTTGAACTGCACACGAATTGTGTGTTGGACAATGTTGTTACTTAACATATTATATATATATATATATATATATTGTATTATATTACATATATATATTGTATTATATTATATATATATATATATTGTATTATATATATATTGTATTATATATACATTGTATTATATATATATATATATATATTGTATTATATTATATATATATATTGTATTATATATATTCGTCTATACCTTTCAAATGATGAAGTCATTGTGGTGGTTATTTGATTATGTTATTCTCATTGTTAGTTCTCATTGCTATTAGCGTTTGTTGGTAAGTTTTGAGGCTTCGGAGGTTGGCGCATCTCACAGTTGATCTCGGACGATGTGACATTTGACACGTGATGCTGCCGCGTTGCAACGCTGCGCAGGTGATGAACGGACAGAGGTCTTGAGAGAAGAGTCTCATTTCAAGGCGCAGATGTTTCCCAATGACATGGGATCCGGGAAGAAGAGCTTCTATGATACCACGCATCATGTGGTAGATATTCTGGTGCTGCCTGTTGAATTGTAAAGCAGAAACAGCTCCGCTTCAACACCAAGAGGAGTGCATTGTAAGTGGTTCGTTCATTTCCGTTATCTGTAATAATCAACTGAATATGAATGGTTTCCAAGTGCAGAAGATGTTCTTCCAGGTCTCTCTTGGGTGGTTCCAGCTGTTGGTTCGGTCTCCCGTCGATTCATGCTGTGACTCATGCTGTGACTGGCTGCAGGTTTCTCCTCTGTTGTCCACCTTCCGTGCCGTCAATTTGGAGTCGGGTCGGCAAGGCGCTCAGTTAGTTCAGCTCAATTGCCAGATTGCGGATGCACGAAGTCGCAGACCATCCCATATTGCCTCGTTTGTTTGTTTGTTTGTTTGTTTGTTTGTTTGTCCGTCTGCTTGCTTGTTTGCTTGCTTGCTTGCTTGGTTGTTTGCTTGTTTGTTTGTTTGCTTGTTTGTTTGTTTGTCTTTCTCGGTCAACTTCATTGATTTTCTCTCTTATCCGATTGTCTCTCTGTTTGTCAATCAATCTGTCTATCTACGTCTGCGTGGAAGCACACAGGCAGAGACACACACACACAAAAAAAAAAAATGCAGTTGCATGATTTGTACACCGTACACCTGCATCGGAATTTGGATGGCTTGCAAAGATGCTTGCCAGTGCTTAGGGCCTATCGGAATCCTGCATTAGGAGTGTTATATTCTGTGATTCATACCTCCTCTTAGACTGCCTAAATGTGCAGTCAGGTTAGCCTCGGGAATTCAGGATCAACATGTTCAGAACAAATTCTCATGTAAGACTGGAGTGGCTACTGGATTCCTAGCTGCTCTATAGGTCTAGGGTGTGGTTTTCTAATGTGTTCTATGTTTTCTACGCCTCGTGTAATTCCTTTGATGTTGCTCACTGAGAGGTGACTCAAACTCCCGGTTTTTTCTCAAGCTATAGGTGTGCATAACAGCTTTGCATCCACTTCGGCCAATTGTCACAGCATGGGCCTGTTCTTCAGCAAGATCTGGACGCGCATGAGGGGCTCTAAAGAGGTGCGAATCCTGATGCTGGGTTTAGATGCTGCTGGCAAGACCACCATCCTCTACAGGTTGAAGCTGGCAGAGGTGATCAACACAGTGCCCACCGTGGGTTTCAACGTGGAGATGGTGGAGTATGGCAACATCAAGTTCAACGTCTTTGATGTGGGAGGCCAGGACCAGATTCGCAAACTCTGGCGCCACTACTTCCAAGGCACTGATGGTTTGATCTATGTTGTGGACAGTTCTGATCGCGACCGAATCAATGATGCTAAGGAAGAGTTGGATAAGATGCTGCAAGAGCAGCAGCTTGCGGATGCCGCTTTGCTCGTTCTTGCCAACAAGCAAGATTTGCCCAATGCCATGACAGCTGCCGAGATCATGGAGAAGCTGGAACTGCAGAAACTTCGACATCGGAAATGGTTCATTCAATCGACCATAGCTCCCACTGGCGATGGCCTCTATGAGGGTTTGGACTGGCTTTCCCGAAGTCTAAGCTCCCACAAATGATAGGCATGATGGGCATGATAGGCACTTTGCACCACCACACTATTTGTTGCAATATTTGCGGCAATCAAACAATGCGACACCGATTTGTCCCGTCACGGCCTATGCAGTCTCGCAACTAGCGAGGAGGGCCTGCGTGGAAGCTTTCAATGCATCTCCGAGATACTCCAAATGTACAGAAGCCGGGTAGCCTTGGGAACGCAAGGAGGAGCATGTTCAGAACAGACGCTGCGCACAGTTTTGAGGTGTCAAAAAGCAGATCCGTGGCAGTTCGTACCCTACTTCATAAGTCTGCCGATTACATCTTTGTCCAGCGGCCAGCTTCCAGCACCAGCAGACCTGCGTTCTAATATGTTGGGTATGAGGCAAACTTATAAAACTTTTATAAAATAAAACACATGATTACCTGATCCTAAAGATGATCTCATATGATCTAATGATATCTAATTATCGCATTCTGATCATTCTGGGACGTTGCTATTTTAAAGAGCTAATATTGAGCTAATATTTATAGATAATTAATGATATTGTCACTAATATTGAGCTAATATTGAGCTAATATTTATAGATAATTAATGAATATTAAATATTAATTAATGATAATTATAGAAATCTTATGCCTTCAGGATGCCTCGCTTTGCCACTCCAAGGTCCAGATTCGAATCTGAGTCAACCTGGCTGCGAATCCTTGCCACAAAGGCCACATTTGCGACGCCTGGCACGGAATCGCTTTGGGTGGTTGCAGGTGTTTCAATGATCAGATCTTTGAATTCAAACATTTACTATTGATGTGTTAAATGATTATAAAACATTAATGATTAATTCAAACATTACTTGTTTCAATATTTGTTAATGATCGTTAATGCATGTTAATGCTAAGTACTGTCTCACACATTCTATGCGATGCGTTCCGTGGGACCCTGTTTTTCTTGTGCAGGGACGCAAACAAAAAGATGCGCAGCCAAGCTGCAGCGCGACTTAGGCGACGCAGCGTTCGAGCACCACCTGAGGGTGAAGGCTGGTTGACTCCCCAATGATCCTGATATGTTTGGCTGGTGAGATCCCAGTGAAACTGTGTGATGGTGAATGCCGTCATCCTTGGGACCAGAATCCTCAACCAGACGAGGCTGGAGTACTCCATGTGAGCACAGTGATAGCAGATGGAAAATGCAGCTTTGGTACAAATGGTGTGGCCCCCAGCGATCAGTTCCTCAGCCGCACAGTGCGGAGTCAGTGCAGCGGACTGAGAGCGCCTAGCAGTTGCTATTGCAAGGTCAGCGCCTACCACGATTTCCACGCTGTCTCGGTTGAAAGTGCAGGGAAGCTTAAGTGAGGCCGGGGAGCATCAGGGAGCACTGCAAATCATACTGGAAACATTGGAAACATTGACCCATTGAAACAAATTGAAACAATGTCAAGATTATTCACAAAAATCAATATGCTTTCAGTACGTTTCACTCTGACTATCTCTCTGGTCAAAAGTGAGAAGACTGTTATCATTCTTTTATCATTTTTGTATCAGACTTGTCAGGTCAAACAGTCCATCGAATACTTGTAACAAGGGCACCACGATCACATCGGAGAACTGGGCAGGTTCTGTCTCTCTTCCGCGAAGCCGACAAGGTGTCCAATTGGCGCTAAGCTCAGCCTTGGGATGGCTGGCGTGGAATATACTGGGCCAAAATAGTTGAATAATGATTTTTACAATGTAAAAAAACAATATAAAGCAGATGGTGTCAATTCTTCAGAAGTTTCCAACCCATTGGTGGATTGATTGGAAATGGATCAGCGGTTCAATCCCTGAGGCTTCCTTTTGTCACTGGTGGGGAGTGTACGTGGTCTCATGATGTGCCGGCGCTGCCGGCTCGTGTTCTTGGAAAGACAGATACCAAAGTTGGATGGGCGTTGAGTGTGCCTGATCCCCTTGCCCGGCACCAAATAGTGGGATGTTCGTCTGCCAAAAGTGGACCTATAATTTCTAATGACGTATATAGGCATAGGTATTCACTCAACCCCTATGGTGACAAGAAGAATGTGTTTGAAGACTGTCAAGGGGGATGATGATTACGGTGATGATTACATGCAGTGGCGATGCCGAATGATGTGGATGTCCTTGGTGGTGGTGGTAGATCGATCTTCTGTCTGCTGTTACGTGATCAACCTTCTTATTCTTGATTTTCTCGTTGTAGTTCGTCATGTTTCGTCGTCATTCCGTTACAGACGCAATGGCAATGGCAATGGCAAGTTGTCGTCTGCAACTCGTGTTCAACCAACGGGTATATCACAAATTGCCAATGCATCAGAAAAGAACAGACTTCAGGGTTTGCCTCCCCTTAACTTGGTGTTCTTTCTGAATTTCGAACAGGCCTCCTTTTCCTTGATTTTAGCCTAGCCCCCGTTTTGCGATTATTGTTTGTAGTTGACCATGTGCCATTTCCAACCATTTCCAACTACAACCTCATGGACCTGGGGATCTCTGCAGTTTGGACCAGAACCCACTGGCCACCTGCAGATAGCACAGGGGTCATCAGGGGTCCGCTTTACGGATGGGAATGCGCACTGAGCCAGGCACTGGTTTTCAATATTGAAGCCAAAGTTCCTATCGTTCCCCGCAGATTCAGCACACTGGTGCGACACTCAGAAATGCAGGCTTTGTGATGATTTGCAAAAAAGCCTCAAGTCGAATACGGAAGTGATCCAGCAACGTTATATTTTTTGTTAAAGGATGCATGAGAGGCTAAGAGTTTCCAGGTCCTGTGCGCTTGTGGCTTTGGCTGTTTCCACCAAGGAATGTGAACACAGTTCAATGTTTTTTGTAGTATTGCATCCCTGAAATCATGTTGTGCGTATGTGCGCTTCAGATACACCGCGCCTTCATTGACGATGCCGATGATACCCAGACGCTCCCGGGTGTTTACATTATTGAATGGACGTTGCTTGGCCGCATTTTTTTCTTCGGCACTATAGATTGGACCCAGATAAAGTATGGACATTGCTGTGAGTCCACAGAAAGAACAGTGGGGACACTGGAAACCGATGAACAATCCGAAATAGGTAGGTTCTTGAAAACATGGGACCCTCAAAATGCCTCGCTTCCCCACAAGGGTTGAAGATCTTTGCAAGTCCCAAAATTTCTGAACACCCAGGCCCCCAGCAGAAGATGTCGCAACGGGTCGCAAGCTCACTGCTTGTTTGCGCATTTCCCTTGGCCGATTTTCTGGGTCATTTGGAGGACCGAGTTATTCGCTGGGTATTTTCCATCCAACAACAGGGATGGTGATCCCATTTTGCCTTCATATGTGTGGGTGGGCTAAACCCATCTAAACCCACTTCAGCCAGCAATCAGGTATGATGGCCTTTCAACCAAGAATCCCAAGACTCCCAAGAATCCTAAGACTCCCAAGACTCCCGGGAGGCTGGTTCGTTTCGGGACCAATTTGTTGATCTTCCAGGATCTTTGCAAAGCCTCCGGGACTGAGGTTTATTTTGCGGCATGCAGGTGCCACCCACACCTCCCAGGTCATCTGCGATGCAGGTGGGAAAAATCTACATGCAGAGACATAGGCTTTGAGGCTGATGGTGTGCGACCAACCGAGAATGGGTGGAGAATCATCAAGCCTTAGTAATTAAGAAGCATGTCAATTACCCATAAGTTTGGGATAGACATCCAGTGGCAAATAGTGGTTCTATGATTCTAATTATTTCTAATTTGATTATAACATATTATGTATGAATTATAACATATTATAACTGGAACTATAGGGAAGCCCCAATTCCAACAGAGAACTCATTGATGTGCGTCAGCAATGTTCCCAAGTGATGAACTCTTCAGGTGAACCTGTCAACAACCTTCGTTTGCCCCGATCCTGAACAGCAGGCATTGGGGGCTTTGGTGGGCAGGGAAGGCCAACAAAATTGCACAAAAAGATACAAAAAGTACAGATAGTACAGTAATGTAGAGTATTAAAGACAGGAAATTCGCTTTGATGAGCGACGTATTATTGGAATTTATTGGATATGATTGGATTATATTGGATTAGCATGAACCTTTGCCTATCGAAATCATAATCCCAGTATAATCCCATTTTGCCCAATCCTTTTGAGCCATTGCTATCCAGGATTGCTGCGTGATCATCATGGCCGGGGAAAACGACTTTGGAGTCAATCAAAGGTCTATGACCGAGCTGGGACATTCCCCAAGTTCTTTGGTTCACCATTGCCGATGTGTAATCCATGAAAATGTCACTTGTGAAGTTTCCATGTTCAGACTCTCCTAAAAATAGTGGGACCTGGTCTGAGGTTGATTCCCAACCTGGTCCTGAGAAAGTTCCTGACATTCAACTCCAAGGTGCGGGAACGGTTGTGCTGAGATGATTGCCTGGACGGCGATGTTTTTTTTTGGACAGAGATGAGAAGAATGAGACCAGTGATCGGTGGAGGATTGTGCATCGCCCTGAGGGAATCAGACAATTTGATACAACTTTTCACTATGACTCATTTTGAATCACATATATTTGTGTTTGGATGTGTTTTGGTATTAGAGGATTAAGAAAAAGGAAAACAGTTCTTGTGGCAGTTCGGTATGTTCATGTGCCTATTGACCAAATTTGACCAAGATCCTAGAAGATCTAGAAGTTTGGCCATTGACCTATCCCATCCTATCCCTAGACCGATGTCCAGAGGTGGTGGCCAGCAACATCAGTTCTTGCCTTCAAGACATGGAGCGCTTTGGCTACTCCGAGCGAATTGAAAAGGACGCTCAGGTGCCCACGGTGCCCACGACATACCACGACCCCAGGGAGTTGCCAGTCAGACTTGCAGCGGATTTTGAGACGACGTTGATTATGGCAACATTCTGAGGCTGAGTGATGTAGAGTCCAATGTAGAGTGTGATTCTCATGAGCTTTGAAGAATAGCAGAGGCTAAGGGACAACGGTACATGGTATCACTGCACCATACTGAGTACAGGTAACACTTGAAGACATCCACAATATTCCACAGCTGGTACAGACATGATGATCGTTGTCATTCTTGGCAGTGATAGTCGGTGATGTTGAGTGTTCGCCATCTGCCAGGGCTTTTATTCATCAGTAAGAAAGCGGACCTCAAGACGTGGATGACCGGTGCTTGCGGCCGTTTGAAAGGCAGGCATTAACGGCATAACCAGCTGACTACACACCCAAAGTTTGACATGAAAACCGAAAACTTGCATTCCTGAAATGCAGGGAGAGGCCCAGAAATCACACCAGCTTGTTGATCCCAGTCACGCTTTGTGGATGTGTTTACCTCTTTTAATGTTGTCTGGTGCTCGAAAGCAAAGGCTTGACGAACTTGACGACATACGTAGGTACGACATAGCTAGTGGATTAGGTTGGAAGGATGCCAAGAAGAGCGCATGCCAAAAAGAACACACTCATGGAATTCCATCGTGCATTGCGTGCGTTTGCACCTGTGATCACGCGTGTTTTGATCCTGGAGCCTTAAGCCTTGCTCATTGATAATGTATTGGCAGATGAGTGTGGTCATGGCTCAAATTTTAGTTCACTTACAGTGGTTGGTGAATACGAATACTAATTATAGTAGTTCTCATGAAGCCTGGTATCAATCCGTATCAGGCATTATCAGGCCATACTGTGTCATATGATCTAGCCATAAACCATGGACCATTCAACCGACAGAGCTCAGCTATATTGATTCAAGTTTCGGCTCCAGCCTTGAAATTGTGGTGCCAGCTCAACCTGCGCCAATTGTCACCAGGCTGTGCCTTGGCATTTGGGCGCCGGGCTTGATGGTTGCTGTTCTTCAATGGCAGCGACTTCCATTTCAATTTCTTGCAGGGGGTAACCTTAAACAATGCCACGTTCAATGGTATCAAAGTACAATATCGCTATGACATTATATGAAATTATGTAGATGTCAGATGGCATTCTTCATTTACTTTGTTTGCCTGGCAAATTGATATTGGATAATGATGGATAATGTTGGATATTCAAGCCTCAAGAATGGATAAAGATATATTATAAAGATGGTATTATAGAATATTAATGAATATTATATATATATAGATTATAGATTCTGAGCCATCCTCAATTAGCCCAGTTGAAGATGGCGGGGGATGATGCTCTCACCAGCACAACACGAATGGAAGAAGAATCCTCCAGCCGTGAAGGCGCTGTCAGATTGCCAGCGGAGGAATCTATCCAGTGGTCCGTTTTGGTGAATCCAGTGGCCAGAAACATCCCGTTTTGGATGGATGGATGGATGGATGTATCATACTAATATCATACATTAGCATGCTGTAATATGCTGTATATTAAATTATATTAATGCAATTTGCATTGAAATGCATGGCATCCAATGGATAGTGGGCTATACCCGGTCATGTCCACTCCTTTGCCACTGGTTTTGTTTTTGGCGAGGCAAAGTGATTGAGAAGCTTGAGGATCAGCGGCCAAGCCTCGGGTTCATTCGGTTCATTGTCTTTGATCCACAAGTCAAGTAGCCATGGGAAAAATGTGCCCATATCAGTCCGACAAATGGGTTGACTATGGTTTACTTATGTTTACTTGGTTTCTTCCAAATCTGTGATGGCGTTGACGTGGCAAGTTGTCGAAGCATGTCAAAGCTGTTTGCATGACCACTGATGACCGATCCAGCCGAACCCGAACCAACCCACATCTTTTCAAGGACTAAAGATAGAGCATGTTAAAAAGTTCGGCACTGGTACTGGTAGACCCCAAAAACCATTGGCTCCACATGGTTCCCCCCTGGACGACCTTGCAAAGGGGGGTTCCCTCGGGGTCCGCTGACAAAGGACCAGCTCCGGGAGAGCATCATGGCAAAGCTGGAGGAGTATCCATGGGACCCAAAGACAATAGCATCTCCATGCATATCCCGTATTATAGTAGATTATAGTATATTATATAGCAGATTCTTCTTTTAAATTATCTATGTATTTTAGTAGAGTTCTGCCAAAATTCCTTGGGACTTTTGGCCTTTTCGCCTTTCGTTTTGTGGTTTTGTTGAATGCCAAGTTGACTGGGTATTGGCCGTTGGCTGTATGAATTTGTGACAATGGTCTCAATGAGCCACATGAACGTGAACGAAATATCCTCGAGCTGCCACCTACTCATAGATCCCTACTGGCACGAGCAAACGCCTGGAATGTTCCAAACATGGTCCATACAGTCAAGGATCAAAGTCGTAGCGATTTTTTTGTGTTGCTTTCATACACCTTTGGCGAAACTCTCCAGGGGGGGGTCGTAGCAATTGTGGTTGTGCCTACGGTATTTGCATAGTGAATGCCTCAAGAAGTCCTTGCATGAAAATCTTGACGATGCCCTATATTGGGGGTGCTTGTATAAAACCTGTTCTGGGATGCTCTTGGCCTTACGAGGTTCTTGTTTAACGATTTTGTAAGATTTTGTAAGATCCTCTGACGATGATGTGAAATTCTCTTAGAGATTCTGCTATGAGGTCTTTGTCAGGCGCTGTCAGTAGATTCAGTACAGTAGATGTTTTCCTCACTGTTTGAGGTTTCTTGGGAACATGTTCTTGACTTTGTCCGATGATTTCCCATGATTTTCGCACAATTTTCTTACGGTTTCCTACCATTCTGGCAGCCGCCCCAGGACATCTTGGCGAAGCAGGAGACAGATCTCTGGCGCCGCGGTCAGGAGTGACACCATGGAACAATCCGAAAGCATCCGAAAGCCCTGGGTCATGGGCAGGTGTTCATGATTTGTTATGCGTATATATGCGTATATATTCGTATATATATATTATATTGCATTATATATATATAATTATGTATGTATATATAATGGTTATGAATCATCTTGTGTATAGTAGCAACAAGTCGCTCATGTACATATGGTTGTTATCATATTAAAAGATGATAAAATATAGTATACGTATATATTGAATATATATATACATATATTAGGGTTATATAGGATAGTTCATAAATATTGGGTATAAACATGTATAAACTGTTTTAAACCGAATAAAAGTGAAATTGACCATCCGATCTCCAATGGTGGTTTGAACATGTGGCTAAGTTGGGTCTAACTACTGACATGGGATGGATGCCCAATTTAGAAGTGACACCTTTCGGACAGGGGAACTTCTATAAGTGAGATGGTCTCATCAATGATGTTGGGTTGTTTCAAACAGAGGAAATCCAATGGTTTCCATTCTGCTGAAGTAGTGCATGTTGAATCAAAATCCTGTGCAGTTTCGGGAGGCGTTGAGTTAACATACCCAAATTTCTGTCCATTGGTCACTTTGGTATACTAATGTACACTATGGTCACTTAGACTCAGTAGTTGGGTAGTTCATTTTTTCACAAAAGCAGGGCGTTGCAGACGGAGGTGAATCTGTCAGAGAAATCATTTTCTGAGTATGTTGGTGTGGAGCTGGATATGTGGCTGTGGATCAAAGCTTTAGTGGAAGTTCTAACGAGGCAGGGTATGGTTTAGTGATCTTGAACTACCACTATATGTACCAGGTTTTTCTTGATATGTCCAATTCTATGTGAAGCAAAATCATGCAAAATCCATAGCCACACAATCTCAAATACTGTATTTGCGAATGGGTATGATATGAAACTGATCAACCCGACTAACCATGATCTCACATAATAACACAATATGTACTATATATATATGTATATCTATTAAATATATCTATATATTGTAATATATATATATACATGTTATACTGTTATAATGAATGGTAGTAGTCATGAGAATAATTGAATAAGGTAATCAAATAATAGTCCTCCTAACCTCTGCGTGTCAGCCCTTAAGCTCCCTTAAGTTTGGGTTGCTACCAATTATATTATATATGTGTATGATATTATATGTTATATATATATATACATGGTTTAAAGATATTATATATATATACATGTTATTTCGATATAACATAATTTAGATATATAACAATATTAATCAACAAAGGATAGTAATGATAATTAATGATAAGAATGTAAACAAACACATACAACTGGCATCCACACTCAGTTCACTCCTGTACATCCATTTTCATTGGTCAGTTGTATCCTTATCAGGAAGCCGTGGCACAATTGCAGACGGACCGCAAAAGCGCTCTGGAACCCAGCTCAAACGCTCTGGATGTGGTTGGGTCAGTTGGGTCAGTTGGGTCAGTTGGGTCTGATTGGGTCTGATTGGATATGCCAGTGATTGACCGCTGTTTTTCCCTACGCTGCGTCCAGCACCAGTGGTGCCACCTGGCAGCGCCGTGTGTTGTCCAGGTCTTGGCGTCGTTGACTGAGCTCCAAACACGGCAAGCCGAGCTCATGGCGCAGCAAGCAGAGATGAATCGTGCTGTCCCCAGACCTGGGGATCCTGGGGTGAGGAATTGTTCCAAAATGGATGATTAAACCATATTAAACCTGGTTAAAGAGCCAACATCACCTCAGAAACTGATGATGTTTCATGGGCCTAATAGCATCTAATAACCCACATGCATTCCCAACTGCAAACTTCCAGTCCAGGAAATGAGTCCCAGGTTTGAGGTAACAACAAAGACAAGTCGCTCTATCAGTCGAATATCAGATTTGAAAATAGGGTATATTCCCAATGAAATAGCCATTTAATAGGTATAATGATCAGCAAAACCATTGGGTTTAGGGGTACACTATTTTCAGACACACCCGTTTGAATGACATTTTGAATATGCCCTATATGCCCTGAAATCCCTCAATATTAGAAGAAAATATGACATGTTATTCCTGTTCCCGCACATGTTGTCATTTGGAATCTGCTCCAGGGGCATTGCTGGACATCTCCGGGAAGCTCGAGATGGTCCAAGAAATGAGCAAGGTCCTATTTTCAGCCGTTGGAACTGGTCAACCCCCGAATTTCGGATGGTTGTAGCCAAGTGTAACCAACAAAATCACACAAGCAGAGTGGCTCATGTGGTAGACCCTTCCAGCCTGGGCCCTGGGTGGGCCACTTTGAACCATCCTATACCCAAAATTGATGAAAATGTCAGGTGTGTCAGGTGAACACAAAGGTAAGGTCACCCGCCAGGCGTTGTCAGGAGTTGCCGTGCCAGCGCCGGGGAGCCATGGGACGAACACATACCCTGACCACGGGATCCACGGGCTGCTCTTATGGACTCCAGAACCAGGTGTTCCCACTAGACTCACTAGACACCAATGGCATGGCAATTGCCTAGGCCCAGCGGGGCCATTGGGCCTGAAGTTGCTGAACCAGAGGTGATGAGCGTGCCCATGGGAGTGAAGTTCTCAAGGGAAATCGTAAGGAATGGAGTTATCGTTGGCAAAAGTGATCCAAGTATCATCAAGTATCTATATTAAAGTATTGGAACCTAGAACCCTATTCCTCTACAACAACACACTGTTGAAGCTTCATACTTCAGAACGTGGGCTATGAAATGATGCTAGATTTTCCAGCTTTGCTCCAGGGCATTTTGAACGGCTTTGATGACATCCTGGTTGACAGCAGCGCCCCAAGGGGAGTTAGTTCAATGGACTCGGATGGGCGGACCTGGGAACTGCTGTAGTAACCAGATGGGTGAAGTTCCAAGGGTTGATGTTTTTTCTGATGTGTGGGCCCATTGATGGGTGGGCTCCATGCTTCGCGGCTGTGTTGGGATGTGTTGAGTGCTTCAGCATGTTTCAATTTCAACTGGTTCCAGGTACTTATTCCCTGCACATGTTCAACTCCGGTAAGCCGAGTTATGGCTCAGGGAAACCTATTTCCTTGCAACTGAACCCCATTCATGCTGATGTGGTCTTGGGCACGGACCTCAGTTGGTTTTTCATGTTTTTCTGGGGGCTTGGCTGAACCACCAGCCCGCTTGGGAAAAAAAACTTATAAGTAGATCATCCAAGCATACCATCAGAAATATCCCAGGAATTTTTGGCAGTTTCTCCCAGAATTGGCTGAAGGAAGTATTTGCAGGACTTTGACCGAATACACAACATATATATATAATATGATATGATGTCTATATAAGATCACGTAAGCATGGTCAAAACCTGTTGTTTTCTTTTCTAAAACTTTGCGTTTCCGCTAGATCTTCAGTGGAAAAGCTTCTGAGGTCAAATGGTTTTTGCTATGGACAGCTGCTTGGACAGCTGCTGCTAGCTGTCAGAGAGAAGACTCCAGCTGCCTAGAGGAAGTTGAGGCGGAGGTCCTGTTTTTACAGGCGCGAGTCCAGCCTCGTGGATCTTGTGAACATTGGCGAACCCCCCATTTGGGGGGATGAAGAAATCCTGACTGAACATGACCAAAATTGTGATTGTTCATATATTGTTTATATATATATATATATATATATATATATCGTTCATATATTGTTTATATTATATTATATTATATTATATTATACCATATTATATTATATTATATTATATTATTATAATATATTATATTATATTATATTATATTATATATTATATTATATTATATAGTATATTATATAGTATATTATATAGTATATTATATTATATTATATTGTTTTATATTGTATATTATATATATGATTATATTATATTATATAGTATATTATATATTATATTATATAGTATATTATATATTGTATTATATATTATATTATATATTATATTATATTATGTTGTATTATATTATGTTATATTATATTATGTTATGTTATGCTATATTATATTATATTATATTATATTATATTATAATATATATATATACATATTGTTTGTGCCTCCATTGGGATCCAGGTTGAACTTGGAACTTGAGCCCTTGCAGGTACAGCAGAATGTGACGCAGATGATAGAAACCTCGGGGCGTCAAGCAACCATACTTGCTGACCAGGTGAAGTTTCTGATTTGCATTGGGGGGTTCACTTGGTTGTAACAATTGTAGAAGATGTGAAATTTGAAATCCCAACAGCTGTGAGTTATCAGCTGCACTGAGGCACATGCACAATGTGCTGCAGAATACGTCTTGGAGTGAACTGCTCCAAACAGCTCAGACGGTGAAAATGGGCACCCAGAGTTTCGGCACCTTCCTCCTCGACGTCTTGCTGGTTGTGGTCATCGTTATCCTGCTCTTTGCGTGTGGGGTTTGGTCCTGTTGCAGAGGCTGGGCACTGCTGCATATAGCAAATGGATATGGCTGCAGACCATGAACATGTGATCATTTGGAAAGCGACTATGGCTGTGCCAAAGCATCTTGAAACATCTTGAAACCAGCTGTAGACTCCATTTAAAGGTTTCCCTGCTGTAAAAAGAAATACTGTAGATGGCATGCTTGTCAAGTTTGGGACCAAATCTTTAAAAGATAAGTTGAACATAGTTGAACGTAGTTGAGTCGAGCCTTTCAGCCTTTCCCAGAAATGGAAACATCATTTTTGGTAGTTGAATCCCCTGGAGGTATGTTTGCCTCCCTGCTAAGCAGCTCAGCTCCCAAAGAAGAAGATGGCAGGGGCTCGAGCGGACGAGCGGAGCGCAGTAGACAGGAGCCCAGCTTCTCGCAGTCGCAGGCGCTCAGTGCACTGCAGATTGCAGATCATTGCAGTTGTTTTGGTACATGGATGTATATGGGGGTTTCCTAAAATGGAGGTACCCTAAAATGGTTGGTTTATAATGGAAAATCCATCTATAAATGGATGATTTGTTGGTACCCCTATTTTGGAAAACCATCATATCAACATGTTGTTTTTGGACTTTTTAGGCTACCTGATCTATATATAATATTCACTCATACCTATCTCATATCCATTTGATTGAATCCTTCCGGATGGTTCTGGCGTCGCAGGTGGCGGAAATTCCCAAGATCTGTCAACGATACGTGGTGCCCAGCAGTGAGTCGCACTTCTCTGTGGACATGAACGAGGTCATGGACACAGGTGGGGGGTCAAAATATGTGTCAAAATATGTCCAAATGATCGCAGTGAAAAATCGTCATCAAGATGATTTCGTTGCTGTTTGTAGCATGGTATAGCTACATAGAAAACGTAGATCTACGTAATATTTGGTTCAGTAGCAAAATTGATGGACGGATCAGCTGGGCCCCATCTTTCCATGGCCACCAGGTCGTTCATCCTTTGCCATCAACAGCGCCAGTGGCACCAAGCTCCTTGAGGTGTGAACCACGGTTCCGACTTGGTCAACGGGTGCAATCTTACCATATGGCTCCAATAATGCTGGAAAAGCGGACTCCGACTCCCTTTGTTTGATATGAGGTATCCTGGTGAATCATGTTGTACATCCCATACAAGTCTGATGCTTCCTTAGTCAGAAAAGCCATGATGATACATAATTAGATATATTTATATTGGTTCTGCAATTGTTTGTTGGCCGATCAGTGAAAGTCCAGTGATCTCTTTTCCACAATTTAGAAATCGTTCCCCCCCAACTGGCATAGAAAATAGGTTTCAAATCAAAGTCACACGACAGATTCTGTACCGTGAGGATCTGCCCACCCCTGTGACAGGCCAAGCTTTCAGAGGGCCGATTACTATCGATTATTCCAGTGAACACCAAAGATCCTGAAGAGTCTTGGTTCATTTCAGCAGCCAGTGCCACAAGTCCAGGGGTGATAGTCGTCGTTGATAGGATATGCAGCACATAATACATCAGAATACAGCCTGAATACAGCTGAACTCATGTATTTCTTGTTGAAAATTAACGAGAACCAAATTTCATCAATTCTCCACTTTTTCTTGAAAAAGGGATTTGCCTAAGGGTTTGACCGCTTCACCCTGATTCTTCCCTCCATTGTCAATCTATGTCAATCTCGGAGTTCCAACGTGGAATCTGAGATCATGCTACGGGCCAGCTCGGGTGCGGCGGATCCTTTGATGCTGACCATTACCGATGGACGAGGATCCTACCAGGGCAAGATCGCCGCAGGACCTGCCGGTAGCGGTTTGATCCTCTACCGGCTGCAGAAGCCGTGTGCTACCATCACTGCAGATGCACCTGGGCCAAAGGGATGGAAAGGGAAAGTGGCAAGAGAAGTAAGAGAAGGTAGTTCAATATACTTCAATCATGTTGGAATCATGTTAGAATCATGTTCAATCCCATTCCTGCGAAAAGGTTTCTGGTTATGTGGCTTTTTGAGGTGGGATTCTTGTTAGGCTCAGGTCTTGGCATCCTGACCTAGGTCTAGGCCATAGATGGCCAGAAGGCACTACAACGAAAATTCTAAACCAATCCCAGGCTTCAACATCACAAAGACATCATTCACACATATTTGTGTGTGTGTGTTTGTGCTGAATCTCCTCCTTTCTGTTGATTCATATCTGTGGTGATTTGGTGCGTGTCTTTTGGTGCCAAGAACGTGTCGAGCCTCAGCATGCAAGTGTATCCGTTGCTGGACAGCGTCAAAGACACCATGGTGGCCTCCACCATCCGAAAGGGAGACACCCTGAGGATTCAGGCGGGTTCGTTGATACTTTTTTTTAAATGGTTTATTAATATTTGTGATAATAACAATGGGACAATGACAATGATATTCAAGGTATTCAAGGTTGGGATTTTAACCCCAAAACAATTCATAATACCTGATGCAGCCAGTAGATTGGATTGGAATGGACCACATTACTGTAAGGTTTTAGACACTGTTCAGGTGGTACCACACTGGCGGGAAGGAGGGATTGGCGCCTCTTAGGACAACGGCATTGATAGAGGGCGGCATAGTGCCAAGGGAAAGACCGGTGGATGGAAATCCAAGATGCAATCTTCAGGTGACTCAGGTCACTTTTTCAGTAGATCAGCGGGCCGCCTGAGTCACCCCAGCCCCGTTTACACCATTTTACACCCATACCTCGCCAGGTGTCGATGAATTATGATGGATGTCTTTTCCTGGGATGCATGTTGGGCATCATCGTCCTTGAACCTCCATTGATCCAAATGGCCGCGGGATGAAGCAGCGAGAGCGCCGTCCCAGTGATGAACCCGTCCGTGAAGTGCTCGCAGTGTAGATCCCAACGGCACCATGCTGTTTCCGGCCGGTGATCACTGGATAATACTGGATAGTTATTGCGAAAGTGTGGAGAAAGAGGAGTGCTGGCAGAGCAGATCAAACCATAATAAACCTACTGTAGATAGAGGTCGAGGTGGTATTGAGGTGGTGAAAAGTTATTGGTTGCTCCAAATTCTGAATTCTGGGCCTGCAAATCCACCAAGAGTTGATTCCAGGAATCAAAGGCTGAAGTTGACCAGACATGACCAGATTCCACAACTTCAGCATCTTCAGCATGCCTCAGGCTCTGAAGGACCAGCCTTGCCGCCTTTGTTTGCCTCTCAGTGATGGGCAGCGGGATCTTTGATTTAGACATATTTAGATCAATCTAGATACAATTAGAATCAACTAGATACATTTCCAGAATTCATCATCATTCCAATGGATTCTATATGATTCTATGATATAATATGGCATGGGGTTAAAAAAAAATAGATTTAAGGCATCAAAAAATAGATATTTAAGGCATCAATAAAAAATATTTAAGGGATCAATAAAAGATATTCATTTTTCCTGCGCTGGTGCAGTGTTTTGGCCCTTTTATGCCATTTTCAAATCGTGTGGTCTTTGAATCTCCCGGTCCTTCAGTCCTCTCCCTTGGTCCCTTGGTCCTCTGGTCCCTTGATCCTTTGGTCCCTTGGTCCTCTGGTCCCTTGGTCCTCTGGTCCCTTGGTCCTCCGGTCCTTCCGTCCTTTGGTGGCTCTGGTGCCTTAAAACATTTTGAAGATAATCCTTAAGTCAACCAGCCGTTAAAAAAAAAAAACTAAATCAGCCTCAATAACCCCTAAACTCTACCCCCCAAGCCAAAGTAAGTCTTAAACAAATCCTAAACCAACCCTCAATCAGCCCTAAACTAACCCTAAATAATCCCTAAACAAATCTTACATAAACCCTAAATGAAGCCTAAACGAACCTTAAATAAGTTGTAAGCGAAACCAAAATCAACTTTAAACCAATCGCAAATAATCCCTGAACCAACCCCAAATAAACCTAAGCCACCCCTAAAAAACCATAAGCCAACCGTAAATAAACTCTAAATAAATCCTAAGCAAACCCAAATAAACCACAAACCAACCCTACATAAATCCTAAACCAACCCTGAACCAACCAGAAATAAATCACTAAACCAACCTTATAGACACCGGAAACAAGACCTACATAGACTAAACCAACCCAAAACAACCCCTAAGCCAACCCTAAAGAAACCCTGAACCAACCCTAAATAACACCTAAACCAACCACAAACCAATCCCAAATACATTCTGAATCAACCCTGAATAAACTTTGAGCAGCACCTACACAAATCTTGATACCAACCCTGAACAAACCCTTGAACCAACCCTAAATCTACCCTAAACAAATCCTAAGCCGACCCTGAATAAACAAACAACCAACCCTCAATAGATCCCAAACGAAACTTAAACCACAAAGTCTTGAACGAAATCAAAATAAACCCTAAACCAACCCTACATAAACACCAAACAAGATGGAAGCCACGAACCCGAATGTATTCACGTTCTTGGACTACGAGTGCAAACCTCTGCAATAGGAAAACGAACCGATGTTTGCATGCATCGTGCGGTTCACAAAGAGACAACTAA
>Ga0126342_10008137_pt1 | contig 18764 bp, 18 predicted proteins | sample Cyp1metagenome_FD_92528 | JGI IMG/M metagenome (GOLD analysis project Ga0126342, IMG submission 92528) | Coral microbial communities from Lord Howe Island, Old Settlement Bay, Australia - Cyphastrea 1 metagenome | ecosystem: Host-associated > Invertebrates > Cnidaria > Coral ...
AATAAAAATTAATAGTATATAATAATCTCAAAAAAATAAAATATCATATCATTACAAAGAATAAAATATGAAAAGAAATAACTGAATACTATAATACATAGTATCATGTTTTATATTATAAAAAATAAAGGTTACTGCATAATATAATATAACATACCGTAATTTAATGAAAAACATGAGAGGCAATAAGATAATGTTGTATGAAAATTACAAAAAAAAAGTAAAATAGAATATGAAGTTCAAAATAAATTTTACAAAAGCAGAAAATAAAAATATTGACAATATAAAAGATTACAAAATAATTTAGTATTAATAGATTAAAACATCATATAGTGTAGAATGCTATTACTATTATATCTTTATATTAGATTTTATTATATTGACACTTCACTGCGCAGCCAGACCCACCCTCCACCCTTTTCTTTTTCAAAGGGCGGTTTTGTGGCTTGGTCCAGCCACTTCCATCTTTTGATCTGGTCAACTGGTCCATGTCACCAGTGACCATCTGCGCAGCATCAACATCCTTGTACCAATTAATGATATACAGGTGTGGGTGGGTGGGACTTTAAATCCCAGAGACAAGGAGGGGGATCTGTGCCTTTTGGAGCCATTCTGCAGGCACATTCAGATCCCACCCTCCAACCCAACTGCAACGTTTCGTTTGTCTATCAGTTTGTTTCACAAACTTCTAAGACACTTCACTGCGCAGCCAGACCCACCCTCCACCCTTTTCTTTTTCAAGGGGCGGTTTTGTGGCTTGGTCCTGCCACCTCCATCTTTTGATCTGGTCAACTGGTCCATGTCACCAGCGACCATCTGCGCAGCATCAACACCCTTATTGACACTGTCGCGCAGATTCTTCATCGCCAGGCATTCCTTGCACTTCAGGAGGTTCATGGCCGGGTTGATCACAAATGCAATCTGTGCTGATTTCTTTGCGAACGTCCAGCCGCGTGGACCATGAGGACATGGCCAGGCTCCAGTCTGCAATTGTTACATAATGCAGCGGGTTTCCGGATCTTCTCTCCGTGGACTTGACCCACAGTGATGCCGCTTTTGTTCTGTTTCCCAGGTGAGCGCCTGCAGCAAGACTAGGACCGGGTTCAGCCGCCTTCTTCACGACGGCTTCCACCAAGATGCGGCTAGGCGTTTTTGGTGCTGCTACTGAGGTCTCCTCCTGGAACTGAACGCCCCTGTTGGCTGGGGTTGTCTCTAAAGCCTCTTCCGCGGAGGTCAGCACCACTGAAGATTTCCACCTCCCCAGATACGCTAAGTCGCGTATGCCCATGCCTTTTCTGACATAGGCCATGGGTCCGGATCTTCTGGCCGAATGGCCTGCTATGCTGGCTTCGAAGAGACTCCTCCAGGACGTCACCATCTCGGACTTGGAAGGCTTTTCCCTTTGAAGTTGGGGAACATGTGTTCTTCCGGAGATAGGGCCCTTCGGTCTCGCATCTTCAGCATGTTCTGCAACAAGAACCAGGCGCATCCTTTCCAGCACGGGCTCTCTCCACAGCATTGCAAGGTCCTGGCAATCCCCAGTCCTTGCTGATCCATCTTGGAGTGCGCTATGAAGAGTCGTACTGTCTTCCTCAGTTGATTCCAGGTGACATGACTCCAGCATACCTTGGAGAGTTCGATCTCTCTAAGCATCCAGCACACTCCCCATGCGTATGCCCATACAGCTCCTGGTACTGCAACATGTCCATGCCAATTCCAAAGTTCATCACTGATGTTGTCGAGCACCATTTCTGGAGCTCTCTTCACCGGCCCTCTCTCTCGAGCCATGGATTTCTTGCAGAGGGTTATAGTGCGAGCTAACCACGGCTCCAACGGGAACCCAGCTTCGATGTGCATCAGCTTCAGCTCGTTCAAGTACTGGTCTGCTGATGCTAGGCCCGCCGCTTTCAGCGCTGCCGCCGCGGCTTCCACCAGTTCCTTGGATAGTGGCAGGAACCTTCCACCGGGTGCTAGCAGCTGCGCCAGTTTACAAATCTCATCCCTCCTGGTCTTCTTGACGTGTACCATTTTATCGAGAGAAGTTTAGAAGTCAAACTTCCGACAATATGGACAGATGGAAAAGCAGAGGTGGGAAGAATCAGAGAAGAGAAGAGAAAAAGAAAGAAGATCAGAGAAGAGAAAGAGTCAGAGGAAAGAAGATGCAGGCGCGCGAAAAGGTAGAAAAGCCAATGGTTGTGGCTCCGGAGGGTCGAGAAGTAGGCTCGCTAAAGCGGCGGGTGCGGAGCCATCTGGCCAGATAAGATATGAAAAATTGCACGCCATTGTGGCGCGAAACACATGCCGAAGTCAAAATGTACAAAACGCCTTATGTTCGGACCATTTTTTGGCAGTTGAGATGTCGAAAACGTGCACGGAGTTGTGGCGCAAAGCACATTTCGAAGTCAAAATCTACAACGCACACCAGGTTCGGAGCACTTTTGGAAGTTGAGATGTCGAAAAAGTGCACGGCGTTGTCAAAATGTACAAAACACCTTATGTTCGGACCGCTTCTGGAAGTTGAGATGCCGAAAACGTGCACGGCATTGTGGCGCGAAGGACATTACGAAGTCAAAATTGCGCAAAACACACCAGGTTCGGAGCAGTTTTTTGAAGTTGAGATGTCGAAAAAGCGCACACCGTTGCGGCACGAAAAAGATTTTGAAGTCAACATGTACAAAGCACCTTGTGTTCGGACCACTTTTGGAAGTTGAGATGTCGAAAACGTGCACGGCATTGTGGCGCGAAGCACATTTCAAAGTCAAAATCTACAACACCCACCAGGTTCGGAGCACTTTTGGAAGTTGAAATGTTGAAACATTTCACGCCGTTGAAGCGGAAGCACATGCCCAAGTCAAAATGTTAAAAACACGGTCACATGCTTGGACCACTCTTGAAGGTTCAGATGTGGGTTTGCGTGGTAGGCGCAAGGGATTCCGCACCTTGCCAAAAGTGAGCAAAACGTGAGCGTTTTCCAAAAACGATGGCAGGCGTGGGGCATTTCAAGAAGATCTGCAAAGATGCATTTCGCGTGGCAGGCGCGGTACAAGAGACATATTCATCAGAGATGTTAGGAGGTCAGGGCGCTGATTTCCTGAAAGGTGTTGCATTTTGGAGCATCAGATCTTTAGGTTTGCTAGGATGATTTTGCGTGACAGGTGCAGCACTTCGTATGACCTGGCATCACTTTTTCGTGGCAGGCGCAATACTTTAGAGACATGGACTGGAAAAATCGCAAAACGCATTGGTACGAAGTTGTCAGATCTGCACTCAACTTCCATTTTTGCAGGAGGTCTCGCCGAATTGCTTCGTTTTTGATGTTGTCAACTTGAAAATTTGAGGGTCTCGCAGAATTGCTTCGTTTTTGATGTTGTCAACTTGAAAATTTGAGGAAGTCTCGCAGAATTGCTTCGTTTTTGATGTTGTCAACTTGAAAGATTAAGGAAGTCTCGCAGAATAGCTTCATTTTCAAGCCTGCAGATAGATAGATAGATAGATAGATAGATAGAGAGACAGACAGACAGACAGACAGACAGACAGACAGACAGACAGATAGATAGATAGATAGATAGATAGACAACTACAACTACAACTACAACTACAACTACCACTACACTAAACTACAACTACAAATACACATGCAAATATACTACGCTACATTGCACTACACTAATTACACTACAACTACAACTGCAAATACAACTACAACTACTTCTTCTACTACTCCTGCTACTTCTTCTACTACTACTGCTACTACTACCACTACAGCTACAACTACAGCTACAACTACACTACATTACACAAAACTACACTATACTAATTAATCTGCACTGCGCTACAACTACGACTGCAGCCACAACTACAACTACAACTACCACTACATTGCGCTGCACTACGCTACACTACACTACACTAATTACAATACACCACAACTACAACTGCAACAGCAACTGCAACTACACTACACTAATTACACCACATTACAGCTACACCTCCACAGCGCTACACTACAACTGCAATTGGGGTTCACCGCAACCCTCGGCCAATACTGATTAACAGTAAGGGCCTACAACTGCAACTACAACTGCACTACACCACACTACATCCAGCAGTTGTGGTGAGGTGACCACTGCGACCATTGCAACCACTCCAAAAAATACAACTCCAACCACCTTTCGGTCCATCAGTGGATTCCCTTCTGCCATCCGTGATTCACAACAGCCAATCTCTCCTATAAGGTTTCCTATTTTTGAAACTGCCGCCACCGCCTTGTGCGGTACTACTGGTATCATATTACATCATATTACATCATATTACATCATACTATATATCACATTTTCGGACACGCCCATCTGGAGATAAATATATATATATATATAAAGTGTATATATATATAAAGTGTATATGTGTGAAAAATAAACAATTCAGCAAAGTTGGTTGATCCGTGTCCGGAGGAGTTACTGTCTTGTTGAATGGCCGGCTTTTTGATTCTTCGCTTTTGGTGAGCAACGTATCCAGTACTAATCCAATTCAAGAATCAGTGGTCAATTTCTATTCATGCATTTAGTCCATTTGCATGTGGTAGAAAAAACGTCCAATGCTGGGCAAATTTCCTCTGGCAAGTTTACGATCTGGATACGCTTAGGACCAGGCACGCAAACCATGATGGCAGAGGCTGCTGCTATCCCAAAGGTCTTGAACATGTCTGGGAGGCCAAGCATCACAGACCAGCAGATAGAGAGCACAACGCCTGCAGAGCTCAGCCAAAAGACGTCTTTATGAATATATGAATATATATATATACTTATACACATCAAATTCAAGATTATGTGGGGATGGGTCAAAAATTGTCAAAACCCTGGTACCCTGGTGAACATCAAAATAGCTGGCAAATGAATGGTCATCCTCGTAACAATGGGACTCCTGCGCATTGATCCATGGCCATTTGAGAATCGCAGACTTCACGTCTGAACAAAGGCTGAGAAATTCAAAGGCTTTGGGAAATGAACATGTTTTGCTGATTTTTGCTGTTTGTTCTTATGATTGGGGTGGCACAGAGCAATCATCCTTCAGGTGCAGCTGAGTCATTTCAAGTTCAAGTCAAGAGTTTTCGAAACCACTCTGTAAAACCAGAGGCAACAAGGCACCGAGGCACCGGATACTCCTGCAGCATTCCCAACAAGTTGCCCAAAGAAACAGACCCGCCTGAGACGACAACAATGCTACCGCTTTTGGCCACCATTTCAACGATCGCTTGCTCGACTGTTGCCCCAGCTTCGCGCTCTGCTTTGTAGCGAGTAAGCATAAAAAGGGCATAGTCCCAGGATAGGGCCATGATCAGCATCAACATGATCATGAGCGCGTAGTAGCTAATGTTTAAGCCGGTCAAGGAAACAAAATATAGAAAGCCAAATCCCACCAAAATTTCGAACAACATCGGAGTCAAAGCCAATAGCAGTAACCTTGGGCTCCTCAGTACATATCCCAAAATGAGAATCGGAAGCCAGACGGTTTTCACTTCATGCACGGTGAAGTCGAAGATTGAGACCTGATGAGGCCATCAGGCCGCCAGGACCGAGATGCAGGAAAGGCACAGAGATCATCAAACATCATCAAAGGTCAAGATCGGCGAAAAAAATGTTCAAAATTGTCCAGACTGCCCAAACAGCATGACACGACAAGAGCACAACCAGACCATGACAGTGTGCAGATCAACTCTGCCCTTAAAATCAAGTACTTCCGACTAGGGGTGACCCGGACAGAAGCACAAACTACAAAAGCCTTCAAAACCTCTTCTCTGCCTTCATCTCATGATCCAGAATGATGTTTCCTGTGAGCTTCACTTCCATTGCACCTTCTCCAGCAAACTCATCAATGGAAAAGATAAATTCACGCAAGTCGACGACGAAGTCTTCAGCCTTTTGCTTCAGCTCTACTGGAATCGACCAAGTCCACATCAACAAGATGCTCTGCTTGTCTTTGGAAATGAATGGGTTCAGCAGCTGATGATGTCCCACAAAGTCGAAGTAAGACTGGAAGGATACCTGCCACACTTTGACGCTACCTCCAATCCAATGGTCTACATGTAGAAATGACGGATGTGGATGATGAGTGGCAAAGGATGCGGACCCCACTGGGCAGGAGATTGAAATTTTGTGGGCCCGGGCCCAAACATTCAATAAATTGGCAAATCCAGAGAAAATGACGTGAATGGCCTTGCCATACCACCAGCTCAGTACCCAGTGACAAAACAGGGGTCTGGAGCTCAAACACGAACTTTGCCAGGAATCAAGTGCTCAGGTAAAACAGCAGAAATTAGCCATTCATTCAGCTTCCTGGTTCAATAACTGTTCCTAGAGGTGAAGAATCCATCTTTTTTCGGCTTCCCACGGCTAGTCCAGAGAAAGCCAACAAGCCCTCATTCAGGCACCTGGGATCCAGGATGTTCCATGCCAAATCGAACAACTCGATCTTTGATTTGCGATGCATACACCTGGGCCACTTCGTTGTGCTCCAAATCTAGACACCACATCTTGCACTTCATCACCACCTTGGAACCGCACAGGAGATGATCATTCTGCTCAGTAGTTGCAGTAGCTGATTGCGGTAGCCGTTGATGAGCGATCACAAAGCCTCCTGGGCTCCCCTGCCATTTCCATTCTCTTGGTTGATGCATTTCGGAACTGTGAGTCAAGAACATGCATGGCAGCTGCTGATTGGGTTCCTGCAGGAGGAGTCTTGTCCATTCCAACCTGGGCCATGGAGCAAAAAGGAAAAGCATGGAAAGCATCACATGGTTTGCCAAAGAGTCCCCTGAGGTCCGCTGTACTTGCGATTTGAGTTGATCAAATCATCAAACGTGCCGTCTTGACTAAGATGACTAAGACTTGATATGTCACATCTTGACTAAGACTTTGCAGCATACCGCACCACCGCACTGGCACCTCTTTGACTCGACAGGTCATCTTTGAGTCAGGCTTCTAGAGACAACAGTCTCACCGACCACCAAGATATCTCGGCAATAATCTCTTGGATAACTAGCGCCTTTCGTTTTTGGTATAGATGAAAGTCAAGCAGCTGTCTTTCGGAGTACCAAATAAAGCGCTGGTGGCGTGAAGAAAAGAGTCAAAACTCCCCAAGTAATCACTAGAGCCCATCGGTGCTTGTACACGCTCCGCGCAATGACGAACATACATGCATCCATATAGGTCCCTTCCTTGGCTGCCACAACCAAACAAATAGCAAATGACGTGGACATCGAGTGCACAGACTTCATTTCATGTTCTGTGGCCACGCCCAGGCACATGTTCTGGACTATCCTTTCCATCGCTTCGACCGAGATCTTCATCGGACATGCTGCAGCTAACGCTCCTTTTGATCTTGTGTGTGTGTGTGTCGGTCGGTCGGTGCTTGGAATCCATCCATGCAGGCTATCACGGTTTGATCTTGGAAAAAAGATATGTCTTGCCAATAGTCTTAGAGCAGGTCTGCTCCTTCTCAAGAGTGGTGAGCCTTTTGCATAAGATACTTTGGCAACTTGAACTTTGGTAACTTGATAGGGAACCTTTTGTTGTATTTCCTCGCGGCATTGGTCATGTGTTCATGCGGCGGCTAAGGAATTCACCCATGGTATGTGGACTGGAAAATGAGCTCCAGGCGAAAGCATTCAATCTTGCTGAGCACAAGGTCAAGCTGCTTAGAGCACGAGGAAGATTTCCAAGTAAACAGTTCTAAATTCTCAATTGTCCCACACCCATATGCACACCACTGTGTTCACAGGCTAGGAATGGAAACCCGACTTGGCCAAAAAAAACAAAAAAAAACAACTTGTGTTTCATCCCGCTTTGGTTTTTCATGTTTGTCTTTTCCAATGCTCAAAATCTGACAAACCGTGCCTTCCATCACCACCTCTGTAGCTTTGGGCTTCTTGGGATCACTTTCGTCCAAGTTGAACTCCACCTCAATGCGCTCTGCGTCAGTCTGCCCGTTGATGCTGTGCTTTGGAGGATCACGAAAGCCCCTGCGGCTGCATCAGGCTGTTGAGACCGAAAGCAAAGGGACAAGGTTTCACTTGGGACTTTAGGTATCCTTCCACCAGGCGATAGATATTGTGAAACTCTTTGTGGCACAACCCCACTGATCTGTACTGTGTGCAAAAGAATGAACATCTTCCAAACATCTGCTTGATTTTTTCTCTTGCAAAACACCAGGTGAGACAATCTCCAACCCAGGCAATCCTGTTTGTACAAATCCACCGCAGCCAGTTCTGGAAGCTGCCACTTGGTGGCAAAGCTGGTCAGATATCCCCCATGTCCAGACTGAGCGTGGCCAATCTTGGATACCCAGCATTCTTTTAGTTGGATAGTATGTATAGAGATATTTTTCAATTTTATATCATTTTGTATTATATTGTATCATATTACAGTATATTAAATTATATTGTGCTGTATTTTATTATGGTATATCATATTATGCTATACTAAGTTACTATATATCATATCATATTCTGTTATGTTATATTATATTGTGTTATATCATATTATATCATATTATATCATATCATATTATATTATATTACTGTACGTGTGTGTGTGTACATATCCCTGTTTATATTATCTAACTGCCGGTCCAAGGTTGATCCAGTGAAAGTGTTCACTGTTCACTTGAGACATGCCATCGACACAGCCAAATTGAGCGAAACTCTGACCATGGTGAGACTCAGCAAGCAGTCATTGCCCAACACTTGCAACTTAAAGTCTTAAGGTACGGTATATGTCTTAAAAAAAAAAAAACTTTAAGACCCAACATTTGTCAAGTGCATGAATGAAGCCCACTGAAAATATAGAAATCCTCCTGTCAGCTTCCAACAAAAAGAACAGCTGCTATCAGCTGCAATCAGCTGCTTGCATCTAACATTGAGACTGACGGTGTCGCGTGAAACCCATTGTCATCAGCTGCATCAGCTGCCAGGTGCGATAGGAGCTGAAGATCGGTTGCCACCCACCATAATGTGGGAGCAATCCTGCCGGGTCACAGGAATTGCTTGGAGGTTGAGCCCGTTGAGCCCCTGAAAAATATTGAAAAATGCTATTCGTTGGACCCTTCCCTGGGCATGGAACATCATGGAACTAACGGAAAATATGTGAAGCTGCCAACAAACTACAGTAAATATGACCAGCAAAACATCTGCTCTGCATCGTTCACACATGTTCACACCCTCAAATACAAGAGTTGGAGTCGTGCCTTTGGAGGTCAACAAGAAAGGACGGATAACTGGATGACTTGGAGATAACTTGGAGATAACTTGGAGATAACTGAGATCATGTCATTCTCCCCAACCCATATGCCCATGTAACGTCATGTAACCAGCCAGAAGCACCATAGCATCTCGATGGTACAGATTTCCACGACCAAAGCCAAGCTTTGGATCGTCGATTGGAGGAAGCCAGCCGTAGGCCTCTAGAATCACAATGAATCACACAGGTAAGACGTGCAACATAGTGCAACGTCCGACTGATCACCATGAAAACCACATATCTGGAATCTGCAACAATACAAAAGCAGCTACAGCAGCTACCTTCCACGTGTATCAACAAACTCTCAGCAATCTCAGCTCGACTGTATCGACTTTACCCAAAAAAAACGCAATCCTGGAATCCATTGGAATCCTCGAAATGGATTGGAATCCTCGAAGTGGGCTATTTGGGCTATTTGCGTCCTGAGACTCCTTTCCCACCTGTGAACTACGAACCATCCACCGAGTTCGGAGAGGCACAGCGCAGCGCTTTCGCATCCCCTGCTCAGAACCACATGTTGTAGAGATTGTGAACTCACAATGCGCTCGCAAGTCAGTATGCATTGAGATTTTATCTTTCCAACATTGTCAATCGTTGTCAAAGCCTGTTGGTTCAACTGACCTTTGCTCCTAAGGATTGAAGTGGTCAACCCTGCACCTCTGTATGGCGGATGTGAAACGTCTCCTGCAAGGAGCCATTCAATGCATATCCAATGTATATCCAACGCATATCACAGTGACAGTGAAGGCGAAGCTGAATAGCTTTGGGCCTTCGGATTCTTGGGGTCGAAGACAGAATTGTCCTGCACGACCACGGGCCAAATGCTATTGGCAAATGAAAGAGCGGCGATGGATGGCGGCATCAACATCCCTGGAAAAAATATGAAAAAAGTATGCCAACAGTAACATGAAAGGTGAGGGAAACCTCTCATTTGCCGAACGACGCAGCCCTTTGAATGGGCTCCTTGAGCTGATCATAAGTGAAGCCGTGCTCCTGGAGTCTTGCCAAAGTCTGGTGCGGGGTGCCGATGGATTCACCTTCTCCGTCGACAGCTTCGATACATCATTTCTTTCGATGGCCAAACCATCTACAAGACAAAGAGCATCGGCTCTCTTCAGTGGGTGTGACGAATTTGCGGCATATCCATTTTGATTGATCGATTTATATCCATTTGATTGATCAGTTTTGTTTAGGTCTCCTTGGAGACAGGATGTCTCTCATCCTTGAAGTAGCCGAAGTATCCCTGTGTTCATGCCAAGCAATCCAAAAACTCAACTGACATGCAGGTGCAGACCTGACATGCAGCGTGCATGCTTGAAAGGCCAAACCAATTTGAAGATGTGTTTTTTCATCAGTCCATCAATCCATCAAAACCTTCAAGACAAAAAAAAAGTCTGGGACCACGGCATTTCTGATCTTGTGAAGATCTGGAAGTGACGCACATCTCTTGTTCGCGTCTGCATAGGTAAACTTGAGCTCCGTATGGACCTAAAACCCGGCCCAGCAACTGCCACGAGAGCAAGGCTACCATGACTTATTGCCATGACCTGCCTTGGTCTTGAAGGCCTCGCACCTGATGCAGATTCAATGCATGGGTTTGTTGAAGCAATTACAGGATACAGTGCAGATTTGTACACTATACATAAAAGTTCTGCAAATTTTTGAGCGATTTCGAAGTCTTTGGTGCTTTGCACTTCTTGCTGCTTACTTTTGAGTATATGTTTGAGGCATGACATGCATGCACGCAACAACGCAAGCACGTTTTGGAATGAAAATGTTACTGCCACATAGAGGCAAATTTGAATACTTGCTTCAGCAAACCATTGAGGTGCAGAACAGCAGGATGAATTATTTTGTTGTTCGGCCCCATGGAGAATGAAAAACCAAAAAAATCCAAACTGTTGAATTCTGTTGACTTGGAATCACTTGGAATCACGTGGAATCACTTGGAATCTGGCTCATCTTTCGTCATTGGCGCCGGCACATTCGCCGTCGGAATCCTTGGTGAGGTGAATGATTTAGTGCAAGTTCACACCCGCAAAATCGAAGTGAGTCAGTTGCCTGAGAAAAGAAACACTGAATGGGTCGAATGGGTAGTATGTTCATGTATTTTGTAGTATGTAGTAAAGTACATGTAGTACCCTGTTGCCAAATGTTGATAGAAATGTCACTCTGCCCAACACAAATTCCAGCGAGGATCTTCATCTTTGAAGGTTGCACACCGTACTGGGACGGGACACCTTTGAAATCTTCTGTCTACACCTCTGACCCTCAGGTCTTGAGCCCCGTGCAAACAAAGAGACATTAAATCACCTAATCCTGGTTAATCCGGGCTAATCCGATTAAAAAGATTTGGATGACACCACTCAATAAAAATCACTTCTCTGATGTCCTGTCTTATGTACTTTTCCAACCTTCTTGGGAATTTAATGTGAAGCAAGCACTTCGAAGTTGCTGCAGAGCAAGGCCATAAGAAAAGCTACTTCTGCATGAAGTGATTGTCCAAGCAGTTGGATTGCATCCATACATGTCAGCTAAGTCGAAGCAAAGGTTTCAATGCTTTCGCGTTCTTGAATGTCAGGAAATGGCAAATTCTCACTCAGCATGCACTTTGACAGTTCGGTTCCGTTAAATGTGAGGCCCACAACGGAAACACATTGGAGGCCGCGGTCACTCAACTTTGCCCCGCTTGGGTGACGGCTCAGCGGAAGGGAAGTGTAGTCTCAGGATCCGCAGGTCGCCCTCCCCCCTGGCCAAAACGCCTTGGAGGAAATACAACGTGCCAACGGCTGGGAGGCCATACATGGCACAAGCAGAAGTGGCCGCTCGCACGGCCTCCTTGAAATCCTCATCCAAGGTAAGACCTGTGTCAACACAGCGCTGTAAATCCAAGGCTGCAAGAAAGGCCAGTGTCTCTTTGTCATTGCCTTTGAAGGGTCTGATACCAGATACTTCGTCTTTGCAGCGACAGCATTCACATCGAAAATGCCAATCCCTCAGCAGGGTATCCTGCCGCATACTGGCCGAGGACAGCAAAGACCCAACGTCAAGATAAGACCTGGAAACGCGTTGCCCAGCATCAATATCTTCAGTCGCAACAAGCCTCATGGCTTGCTCTTCTTCATCCCACTCTGCTCTTGCGTTTGGATGACAGCTATGCTCAGCCAGTGCCAAGGCTCCAAACAAGCCGAAAAGAAACCGAATGTTGCCGTCTGGACCGTCAACAAACTCTGCCCAGGTCTCCGCATTGATGTCACAAACGCCACGCCATCTTTGAAGGATTGTTAAAGGGGACCCGTGTGCCGCCAAAGTTTCCAAAACATCATCTGAAAGACACGGCAACAAGTTCTCTGACTGATTTTCAGTGCTGGCAAGTTCACCTGCAACCACACGTGCTTCTTGCACCTCCCTGGCCGCATTGGTTTCCAGCAGGATGCAAGAAGCAATCAAATCATCAGCTGCATCTAAATTCTGGCCCTCCACACACACCTCTGCCAAACACAGACCATCAGATGAGCCCAGTGCCAGAGGTTTTTCTTTGACCAGCAGCTCGCCTCTAGCAACTTTTGCGACCGTGCAGATGCATCGACCATATCCTGACACCTCACATACCTCCAGGCAGCCTTGGCTAGCCTCACGCAGCCTTGCTGAAAGGGCGCTCATCCACTGATGGACATGTTCCCGCGTGCAAGAAAAACAGCAAGTGGCCAAGAAGGTTCCACCAATTCATTCATTTGAATACGTTAGAAGGAAGAAAACAAATGCTGTCGTGCTGTCGCAAGGAGGTTGAGGAAAGGCTATCCTAGTGTTTTCGTGCACTACGAATGCGTCCTGGAAGGTTCTGCTATTTGTGGCCCATGCCAAGAGAAAAAACTACCAAAAAAACGGACAGTTGGAAATTCCGCATGTTTGTCTCTGGATTTGCGCTGGCCGTTAGCCTTTCCAACATCCATGTAATATCAAATGTATCAAATGTGCAGTTTGTGCAGCAAATATGTTTATTTATATACATGTATCTACTAATTATCGATCTATACTATACATATACATATAATAATTAGATGTATAATTTATGCATATTATGTACGTTCTAGTTTTATTTCACATGTTGAATTTGGAATTGTTTTAAGGCCTTCTTTGCCCATTTCTCTGTAGGTATTTATTGGCCCTTTGCGCCTTATATGTCTGCACATGTTGCCTGCACGTCTCAGTTTATGCTGTTGCAGTTCTTGGCATCGTGGTTGCATATCAAAAAACATGCTAAACCAGCACATGAACAAAGATACAAAAACAGAAACATGCAAGACTGATTCAGAACCGAACGAGAAGAAAAAAAGAAACAACAATTCGCAAAAACATGCAAAACATGAACCGGAAGGGAAAAGAGGAAACAACGATTTCACAAGCACATGCAAATCACAAAACCCAGATGATTCATGCAAATTAGAAAGGCGCACTATCCCAAGCCGAACACAACCATCAATTCCTCCCTTGAGCCCTCTCTCTGAACGGCAATATTTCATCAGGCTATTTGCAGATCACAAAAAATCCAGGGTTCCAACAAGAGCGGTAGCTGCGCTACACGGCACCTCCAATGAACAAAGATATCTCTTTCCACCTGCACGGCTGCATCAAATTCCAGTGTATCGTTTGCACGAAACACGCCTCGTGAACTGCTCTGCTAAAGGTTTCCCGCCTCGTTGCACACGATGAAGCCCCAGCCGGTTTCGCGGGAGTAGGTTTTGATCCACCTGCCATGCTACATCACTGCTGGCCAGAGTACGAAAGCTAGCAGGACGGTTGCAGGAGTAAACTGATGACTGATGACGATGATAGTGGGCACGGATGATGATAGCGGTGGTGGTGGCGATGATAATTATTCTGATTATGACCATGATTCTGATTATGACCATGATTATGACGACGACGACGACGACGACGATGACGACGATGACGAAAGAAAAGACCGAAGTATACCAAAGTGTAGTGGTCTATTGGCGCTCTACTGTTGAGGCATACCCAAATCTGCAGATCTCCAGGCTGACCCTCGCTTGATGAGCTCTCGCCCCCGCATAGCCCAGCCGGGGATCTCAAAGCGTCATGTCCTACAGTCCCCAGTGCTCTGTGCTGCGAATACAACATGGCTGTCTAAAGTCCGATGCTTTCCTGATGTTGGTTTCACTTAAGTCTGGTCTCGCTATGGGTGTCAAGTTTGTTGCCCTTTGCTGTCAAATTCCGACCTTAAAGCTTGCAACTCCTTGGTGAGAGGCTCGGTTGCATGGTGATCTGATGCAAAAACACGAACCTATTGTTGCAATAGTACTATTGAGCTGTTGATAGCTGTTGACTTGCAAACCCGTCAAAGCTGCGTAGCAAAAAAACTTGCCGTTGTCGAGCCTGCCTTTTTCAAGCTGCATTGTGTCCCTTGATCTGACGGCGACGCATCCGTCAAACCAGCCATGTGGATGTGACCTCTTCAAACTGTCAGTAACCAGATGGAAGAATTGCGCCTGCCTGCAGATGCAAACAGAATGGGTCGTAAGGCGTCGTTTGAAAAACATGCACCAAAAAAAGGTGAATTAAGGCTTTCTGTGGATTCAATCTCCAACACCTCACACAAGTTTTATGATTAATTTGCAGCATCTGAACACCTCGCAGCTTCTTTTTCCACCAGTTGTATTTCAACACCTGCCGCCTCCAAGGTCTCAGTAGCCGGTTGTCCCCGTTGCGCCGGTTGCGCCGAGCCCGGAAAGAGGATGCTGCGAGAAAAGCCCTCAGTCCATTCCTTGCCGAACATCTTCCGAAACAGCACCAAAGCCTGCACCAGTTCTACCAGTCCCAAAATCCAGCTCCGGGTGGCTTCAAAGACAGGGGCTCAGGTGACCAGTATGTCACTATGTTCAATACCTCAAGATTAACTTTGCTTTTATGAAGAAAATCGGCAACTCTTTCCATGAGCTTCTTGCTGTTGCTAATGGCGCACCGGATCTCGTTCAGCATGCCACATATCATAGGCAGCTTGCCGCTCCTGGAGCCACATGGAGCACAGAAAATGGTGGTGACCATCCAGGCACCCCATCTTTTCAGGAAAACTGGTAAGAGAGGTAAGAGAGGTAAGAGCAAGGTGCCAAAGGTGCTATTCACATTGCAGACAACATCAACAACGACTGCAACTGCGATTACAACTCTTATTCTTAAAAAAAAAAACAATCATTGCACCTTCTGACCATGGAAAGTTTTTAGATAGCGTCGTTATATGTATATACTATGTTCCACATATCATCCTCATTCGCAGCATTCAGCCATTGCTATCTGTAGAAGTATTGCTACAGGCTGCTTTGACAACGATGATTCAGCAGCTTGGAATTCACCTCGCTCAATAGAGACCAAATGCGCCCCCAGGGATCCCCAAGGCCTTCGCTTTTAGAAGAAGCTCAGCATCCACCGGGCTCTCTGCTAGATCGAGCATCCGCAAATACCTGACTAACCGAAAGTTTGGCTGTGAAGCCCCAGAGGAAGAGCCGCTTACAGGAGAAACCTATAGACGTTGTCACGAAGCAAAAAGAAAAAACAGCAACAAGCGCCGTCAAATTTCAACCAGCCCAGGCAGCCCAATGCTGCCAATGCTAGTTGCTAAATGAACGTCATTTTGGATTGCCGAAAGGGCAATGATCCCAATGGCCTGAAGCGCAACTGGCTGGCACCAGGCGGATAGCTTTCTAGCTTCCTAGCTATGACCGCCCCAGAAATCAGGCAGTCAGTGACACGGGGCCAAGCCCATTTCGCCTGGGGCTGAACCAACAACCTTCATCCGGTTATCCTTTCTCATCTTTCTTGTGAAGTCAGAATCGAACATTTTGTGCCGAAGTTGTTGTCTGCCCTCGGGCTCTTGAAAAGCATCATGGGCAGCTCTGCACCCAGATTTTAGGACAAGGAGGTTCAATGTTTGGACTCTTCGATTCCATTCCATGTTTTTGCGCATCACAGAATTGCCCACCTTCATTCATGCACCGGATTCAAAACATGCAGCTTGAAACAGCCTTTCTTCATCTTTCTTCTATGTTTTCGTCTCACTCTCACCCGCAATGTCTGACTCTGCTTGAGCCAACCCAGATCTGTCAAGGTCCGCGGTAGGTGGAAGAACCTGAGGCAAAGACCGCAGAGAATGAGGGGCGCAAGGTGACATGCAAGGGCACAAGCAGAACTTTTGCCATGGTGACATGACGGTGACATGATATGACCAGGAGTTGTTCGAAGCTGGGAACGGTTTCAAAGAATTCGCACTCCACAACACTTTCGAGAAACGATAAACAGTCTTGGGAAAGCGGCAGTTGCCTTCTGAAATGTGTGACCCCAAGCGTCTTAATCCTCCCTTTCTGAGTGGTCACACGTCATCTTTCTCATCAGTTTCTTCATTGGGATTGCTGGTCGCCCTGGGATTCTCTGTGTGCCTGAGTCGGAAACAAACCCAACGCATAGTGTGACATGGTGACAGAAAGCCACCAAACAAAACAAAAAGGTGTCGCAAAGAGTACCACAGTACCACGCAGCACAATATCAGCAGCTCAGCCCTGGTCTCGGCAGCTTGTGAAGCTGCAAAAGTAACCATGGCCTGCTGTGGCATGGGTTAACTTTTGATCATGGCAGGCAGTGTTTGCTGTCAGTCATGCACATCTGAAAAGTATTTTTAAACACGGGTGTTGGCATAAGCTGGCATGCATAAGTTCGCATAAGCTTCGGAAATCGACGATGGAGCCAATGATTTTTTCTTGCACAATTTTCAAACTGTCAACATCTTGCATCACAATATATCATAACCACCGGTACATAAAATTACTATAAGTATATTTCATTATTTCGCCATTCTTTGGAACTTCGAACTTCAACCTTCAAGCGTCCGATTTTTCGCCGTAAGTGTTTGGTGTAGCCAATGCCTTGACCCCATCGCCTCTTCAGCTGTTGCCGCCACGAGATGATCGCTGTGTCGTCGGATGGCGACACGGCGCAGCGACATTGCCTGATCCAGGTTGGAGGATGCATCAGGCAAAATGTTGACGCAAGAAGTGGTGATTTAACCAGGGGATCTATCATGATAAAACAAGTTCATTGATGTGCGGAAAATGGCGGATTTGGGGGGTTGTCCATGGCTGTTTCGGTGGTTCGGTGTGAAAATTGCACCTCAAATCTGTTTTCATCCGATCGGTGGAGGTGCACTTGAACACTGGCAAATAATTAGTTGAATTTGAACTATACTAACATTCGCTACTCCTTATATACATAATATACATGCATGTGCAAATGACCATACACATACATACACGATATGCAAACGCAAACACCTATATATACATATAGACACGTACACATACACATGCATAAACATATGCAATAATACATACTTACATACATACATACCATACCATACCATACAATACCATACCATACCATACCATACCATTACATTACATTACATTACATTACATACATAAATGCAATACATACATACATACATACATAAAAACAAAACATAACATTACATTACATTACACTACACTACATTACATTACATCACATTACATACATATATACATTACATACATACATTACATTACATTACATTACATCACATTACATTACATTACATTATATTATATTACATTACATACATTACATACATACATACATACATACATACATACATACATACGTACATACATACATACATACATACACACACACATACATACATACATACATAAATACATACATACGTACGAACGTACGTACGTACGTATGTACGTACGTCCATACGTACATACATACATACGTACGTACGTACATACATACATACGTCCATACGTCCATACGTACACACGTACATACGTACATAAGTACATATACGTACATACATACATACATGCATACGTCCATACGTACATACGTACATACGTACATATGAGATACGTAGATACATGCATACGTACATACGTACATACGTACGTACGTACATACGTACATACGTACATACATATGTACATACTACATAGAGTACACCCATACATCCATACCTCCATACATCCATCCATCCACCCATCCATACATCCATACATCCATGTATACATGCATGCAAACATACATACATACATACAGACAGACAGACATACATACATACATACACACACATACATACGTACATACATACATACATGACATACATACCTACCTACCTACCTACGTACATACGTACATTCGTACATACGTACATTCGTACATACGTAGATACGTAGATACGTAGATACGTACATACGTACATACCTACATACCTACATACCTACATACCTACATACCTACATACATTACATACATTACATACATTGCATACATTACATACATTACATACATTACATACATTACATACATTACATACATTACATACATTACATACATTACATACATTACATACATTACATA
>Ga0126342_10008138_pt1 | contig 18763 bp, 6 predicted proteins | sample Cyp1metagenome_FD_92528 | JGI IMG/M metagenome (GOLD analysis project Ga0126342, IMG submission 92528) | Coral microbial communities from Lord Howe Island, Old Settlement Bay, Australia - Cyphastrea 1 metagenome | ecosystem: Host-associated > Invertebrates > Cnidaria > Coral ...
ATGTCCGGTTTAAATTGTGTTCTGAAGTCAACACCGTTTCTCACGCTTGCAATGGCATGCAGCACGATCTTTTTCCTTATGGGGCGCTTGAGCCAAAAGTTATTGGCGGAGGTAAAGGTGAGACATGCGTGCAATCTATATCGTACTGACTGTGGTATAGTTCGCACCCCCCATCGGCGTGATACGAAGTATACGTCGCCGACTTAGGGATTGAACCAGAGCCACCTTTACACGCGTCTTATCCTCGCAACCAATTCATAGCTCAGCGTTCCGTAGCCCTTTCAAAAATCAATGTTTATATCTTCAATGTGTACATCACAATCTACGTAGATTTGTCCGGCTCTCAGTACCTCTTGTCGAGCAAATGGAATCCTTCCAATTGACAATCATTGAACTTGATTTTGTCGGATCGTAGATCACGTACATCATCTCGTTCTCTGTCTCTTGGTTTGATCATTTTGCTCATCCTCTGCAGCTGCGTCGTGAGCGGGTTCATTTTGCTCATCACCTCTGACAGCTAGAGTTCGGATACTGGAGACTACGTTGGCCGGAAGAAGCGCCTCATCCGAATTCTTGAACCCGTACATTCCTCTCTCCCAATCGTCCTTGAGGTATTCAGGCAATGTCAAACCTTGCGATACCATCGTGACGAGGAATGAATAATGCCTTTGAGTCTTGAGAGCCGTGCAGTAGATTTCAAAAGGATTGAAGTGGATGAATCTTGGGTCATCGATGTCCTCTCGGAAGTACGCATGATTGAAAGTCTGTAGACTGACATCGTTTACAAATTCTGGTCGATCATTGACGTTGAATGCGCCATAGATTACTCTGCGGATGAAATGCTGGTTGATTTTCATCTGCGTGAGCTTCTCGTCATCAGACCGATATTTGTCCCTTTCACGGTTATCCGATAACAAGAAGCTCAGCTGTTTCCCATTCATGTCGCACTCCATGAGATATCGTGTGATCCTTTGTATGTGTTTCATACCTCTTGCCATAGCCAGGAACATGCCCTTATTCCTGTCGCCAATTCTTGCCTCCATCCGTTGTTGACAACCGGGATGGTTGGCTTGGACCAATTTTGCGTTCCGATCGAAATATTCTTCGAGATATTCTTGCGACGGGATTGCTGGATAACCATACTCATCGACCGTGGTTACACCAGTTGCGTCCTGTTCGATAGGCACCATGAATTGTGTCTCAGGGATGCACATACCTCTCTTAAGGATCGTCTCATAGTATTCCAAGAAGTCCTTGTCCCTCATGAACGCGTAATACGCATTGTAGGCCTTCTTGACTATATTTCCCAGCATTACATCCATCATAGTCCCTGCCTGATCGCTTGGATCAACACCGATCGATTGGATCTTGGTAAGGACTTTGGATCCTACTGATGGGAATTTGCACCATGATGGGATCTCGCGTACCTTCGCAGCATAATCTTCATCAAAATCCGCTTCTTCATCTTTATCCTTTGGTTCGTCACCACCTTCGGTGTCCTGCATCTCGACGTCCTCTTCAACATCATCAGCTTCCCAATCCGGAACTGTGTCGTCATATGCATTCTGGTATTCACTTTCATCGCCCATCGGTACGTCTTGATCGTCACTGGACTTGGGTTCATCCTCTTTGGACTTGTAGTATTCCTTTGATGCTTGGGCGAATTCTTCTTTCGTTTCCTCGTCCATAGCATCACCTTCGTCCATTTGCTTCTCCTTTTCCTTGTCCCGCGGCATCGCTTTGGGTGCAGGTTTGCGAGTTGGAACTTCTTCATCTCCTTGCCCTTGACCACCGGTCAGGTCAATGATCTCTTTGCCAATCGCGATCAAACTGCCCCAACATTGATAACAAGTTGTGATGTCCATTGGGATTTCGGTGAAGCAACTGGGACATAACCTCGTCCCAGGTTCCATTGCGACATAATGATCAAGAACAAAGTCAATCAGGCGCTTGCATTGTTCATTCGACGCATCAAAGATGGATTCGATCTTCAAGAGAGCTTCTACATCTCTGGACAATCTGGTCGTGGACCGAGTATCATCCATTGATATGATGATGTCTCTTGCCATTTTGGCGATCTTGTACGTCTTTGCCTGAATCCTAGCACTGGTGACCTTTCGAACTATGAAAGAGTTTGTTCTCCTGTTCAATAGCCTCACCCAGGATCCATCAGCGTCCATGTACCACATGCCAGAAAAGGCGCTGAATGGAATCGTCTTAGTTGTGACGATGTGTCCAGATGGACTCATCCCTGCACCGAAGTCGATCAGCTTGCTGATGTTGATGTAAATCACTGCAGGAACTTTTGCCGAGACTCCAGTGGTCATTAAGATGCTATTGCTCCTTTGGTCCCATGGCGCGAATGGGTTGAAGAACAGTTGAGACCTGCCCCTCTTCATCCCCCCAGGCAGTAATCCATGCTTGACTATGCTTGATAGATTGAGAAAATCAAAGGTGTGGAATCCTCCTTTGATGTTGAGGGTGCATAGCAATGTTATCGGCAATGAAAGTGCCTCTTCATCTAGGATCACATGCGGTTCTCGAGGCTCGCTCCATCCGCTGGTTGCCCTAATTGCAAGGGGTGTGATGAATAATTCATTGCAACGTGGTCCAAAAGTGGAGCTTCTGAAGATCTTGTTGGTGACGTCTGTCATTCGGTGATCCATGATCAGTGCTGAGTTTGGGATATAATCCTTCTCTCCCATTGCGAGCGCCAAAATCTGGAAGCGAGTCTTTCGTTTGGTCCGCTTTTCCAAATAGATGGTCTTGACCATCAGATCATAGCGATTGAACGCTTCTTTGGCATTTGCAGGAGAATTGTCTCCCTTGACATACCTGAAATCTGAGACAGTTTCCCAAATATGATGGTATGCAAAGATATCTTCAATGTCCACCCATGCCTCAGCATCACATGGTACTCCTTCATGTTTCCTCCCTCCCAATCCCGAGATCTGCTTTGCGCCAATGTAATGACGGAGAATCTTGTTCAATCTTCGTCCGATCTCCCTTTCATTTTCATTAAGATCGATTCGTTCATTCGGACGGAATTCCACACCAGCATGTTGAAGATCCCCTTTGAAATACCCATCAAAACGGCATCCTTTTGTTGGGATGATGGTTGTAAAGCCAGTCTCATAGTTCAACTTGATTCGGTGGAAATATCCATTATCGTCCTCTGGATCGGGAACCACATCCCATTTGCTGCAGCTCATCTTGTATCCGCCCTTCTTTGAAATGGCGTCTTCGATGATCTCTTCGAGCTGAGATGAGTTCTTTGGTCCGTCGCTGTCGATCTTGTAGGAGTTGACAAAGAATTGACCTCCTTCATCTTTGTCGCCCAGATCCGATAGGCTTTCGGGAACGAGGAAATATATGTTCGGATTTTCATCGGCAGGTTCATTTCGAGGTTCTTGAGAAGGTTCTTGTTTCTTCTCTTCTTCAGCCTCCATATCTATATCCTTCTCATCCTTCTCCTTCTTCTTGAGATCATCAGAGAATCCTTGTACAGTGACTCCAGCGTCGTCGATCCGCGAGTTGATGATGACGCGTAACCTGTTGTAGATCTCCTTAATTTGACCCTTCAATGGATGCCTGCAATCGTAGTGAGCATGGTCAGATTTGCCACAAAAGATACACACCTCATGCTCTTCGGATGCAGTGAATACTGCTCCCAATGCATCATTCACACTCTGTCGACGACCTTTGTCATCTGACCCGTGGAACTGTTCCTCAAATTGGGTTTGGTAGTCTTTTTCTTCAGCACTGGCGTCTGACTGCGAGGATCTTGCGTCAGTTCCCTCAGCTTTGCTCTTCCTGATCATGTCGATCCGGTGCTGCAGTCTTACCTTGTCCATTTTGGAGATAACAGGAAATTCCATGGGTCTCATGTACATGTCTTTCTCTTTGGCTCTCCTCATGACTTCTTCGATTTCTTCGCCGGTGACATCTGAGGTGAATGACTGATTCCTGTTCCTCTTTAGGTTCGGAGTATAGGTGACTCTTGGCGAGTTGCAGAACTTCTCAATGGATGTGTTCAAACCAGTGAGCATATTTTCTGGTCGTTCAACGCCAGGGATCACTATGCCAACACCTTCCATCGTCCTGGAAGCGACGTCCAACATGCCAAGCCAGCATTCGACGACATCACCTCCTTTCTCTGCCTTGAGTCCCATTCCATCAGTCATATCTGAAATCTTATCTTTCCCCGCAAGGTCGACGAGATAATCATGATAGGCCACGTTGCCGATGTCGTTTAGCAAGCGAAACACCATGATCTCTTCCCCGGTGGTTCCATCAATGACGTTTTCTCTTTCACAGTAGTACTGTTTGCCCCTTCTTGATTGAAACACACCTTTGACTGTTTCAACAGGCACAGGTACTCCACCAAGGTGCGATAGTGTTTTCATCAGCGACTCACCATATGAGAATCCCCTGAGTCCTTTGCTGCCTATGAGACCGTGGGCTACATTAAGCAGAAAGTTCTTGAGATCGGATTCGATGTTGAGTTCTGGCCCTTGTCCCATCTCCATCCTTTCGAGGGCAATTTGAATGCGCATTTTGCGATCAGAGCGAAGTCTTTTCTCCTCTTGTTGATGCTGATGCCCTTGACCCCCGCATGTTCTGTGCTGGCGTTTGAACAACAAACGATGCAGTATGATGCGTTCTCAGACCTTGTGCTGGTGTTGACATGTGGGTCATTCTGGCATAGATCACACAACAATTCTTGGCCCCATTCCGGCTTGACTGGCAACCAATGTTCGTGACTCGATCTCATCACCTTCAATTCGTTCGTTTCCTTGGTTGGTTCTTTCCAAGGCACATTCTTGCGGAGCCTGGGCCACCTGCAGTTCTCTGTGCTTGGGGAACTTCTCCAGTTGAAGGGCTCGATAAGATTGGTCTGGTGCACTGACGCAGATCTTCCGGACGGATGCCAACCTTCACTGTCATCATCGCTTGCCCATTCAGATTGTTCACGACGTCTCTATCCATTGAGCACATCAGAATCATCCTTTGACGGAACAGCCACTTCTCGCATGCTGCCCAAATAGCACGCTTGTCTGATCCTTGATACCTCTGATAGTGATTCCCCCCAACGGAATACATGCTTCGCCACATCTTTGTTTCACCAGAAGTGATGATCCTGCTTTCCTTTAGGTCCCTGATCATTGCCTTGGCATAAACTTCGATTTGTGATTTGACCCCTAGGAAACTATCACTGTGATTCACGCTAACGATGATTGGCCTGGATGATGCATCATCAATTTTGATCACTTGTTCGACACACCCTTTGATGGTCTCATCGTCGAACAATGATGTGTATGGTGGCGTATTCTTTAGTCCGAATGCCATTGACAACCATACGTGCACAGTGGTTCTGGAATGATCATCTTTCTTCTCATTCAGGATCTTGATCACTTCCTTGACGGCATTGGTGAGACGTCCTAATGCATTGTTGTCACCGAGTTCGATATTGATGACGTTGGTCTCCCATCCCAAATCGCTCAATCCCGAGAACAGATCTTCCACTGCCCTAGATGCAGAAGTCACCCGATACACCAGATCAGTGAGAATGATGGTGGTTCCTCCTCTGGTATGTCCGGCAAGACCGTCCTGGTTTGGCCTCATCCAGGGTTGATCAATGGGCTTACTGCCGATCTCACTTCGGATTTTCTTCGCTTGCTCCCTCATTGCAGTTGAGAACTCATTTGGTGTGGCGGTGCCGGAGAGTACGATCATTGCTTCAGTGTTCAAGTAGTACCCAAGTTCCCTAAGACCTGAGACCTTCAACACATGATTGTACAATCGAAGCCATGTGTCTCCAGACATTTCAGCATCATCTTGACTCGTGAGCAAATTGGGGTGCATTGGGTCAAACACAGTGCACAGGTATGCCGTGAGCCTCTTGGTGTACTGCTGCCACAACTGTGCATCCGTAGGAGATCCATTTGTGTTGATCATTGGTCCCTGGATGTGAGAAAGGATAAACTTTTGAATGTTTTGATCGAAATTGAGTTTGATCTTGAAATCTCCACCTTCATGGTCCTTCTTGTGCAACAACATCTCATAGACGCCCTGGGGAGGAAGCGCAACAACCCAAAGTTTGTGTCTTCTCGTGTCCCTGGGAGTCGGAGGAGGTGTTGGTGGTGGCGTCGGCATTTTCTTTGTTTGTGGTTTCGTCTTCGGAATTGCTCCACATGCCGACGATGATGACGCTGATGCCTCAGCTGTCGGGACAGAACCACCTTGGGGTTGAGTCCTCTCCCAGTCCCAAAATGGGATGTGAAAAAATTGCTCATTCTTGAGTCTTTCACTCGGGAGTCTTCCATCGGTAAACCTCAGTGGAACGTCATGCCCATCAATGTGCGTGTGGGGATACTGCGATTCGCCTATTGCAGTCGTGAAATTCCTGATGATGGAAAAACACCTGTTCCGGTCTCTGATTGCATCATAGATGGCATCTTCTGCTCTTCCAATGTGGTATGCTGCGCTCAAGAAGATCTCTTCAGGCACATCGATCGACATCAAGACTTCGTCCTTCCAGCTTTTGAGAGTCTCCACCTGGGCTCGCAACTTGATGTTCCCGTGGTTGGATGGCATTGACACAGCTTCTTGACCTCTGATCAGCCACGCACCAAGCGCTCTCCCAACCATCATAACGCACGCCAAATGATTCACGGCGGCGGCGCGCTCGACCGGGAGATTTTCATTCATCGACATGAAGTCATCAAGGACATCTTTGATCAAGATCATCTTCCCGTCGTCCGCCGCATGTTTCCCATTGTGTTTTCTCAAGGCATACCCGAGGCCGGTCAACTGAACGTTCAAGTGGTGCCCAATCCGATGGATAATGTTGTCTACATTTTCACTTCCATTAGCATCGGGCGTCAGGTCATAGACGTTGTAGACAATGTCATGGAAATCTTTCCCACGGGTCAATGCCAATGATGTACCCGGTTTCGGAATTGTCTTGTTCACTGGAATCATTCCTCCCATCTCCATCTTCGCCACGTAATCAATGATCACGTCAGTCAGTTCGGAGATTGTAATCTTTGGACTGATCGGCTTGGGGCAGTAGAATTCCTTCAGGACATCCCAAAATTCACTGATCCTGGCAAGACACTCCTCCGAGATGACTTTATGCAGCAATAACTGTTTCCCCTTCATCCGTATCTCGTACATCCCGTTTCATCATGATTTTCTTCGCATGTAGTTTCATGGTGTTCGTCGCTTTGGTCGCTCTGGCAATAAATTCACGTGCGTTAGCCGCCTTCTCACCTTCATCCTTCACCTGCAGTAGGAATTTCTTGAGAAGAGCTGCTGTATGCTGTATGTGTCTTGCATTGCGTCGCTGGGACACGAATGCAGCAGATACGACTACGACTGGGTTCACTCCGAAACTAATCCAGGCATCGATGGTGCCCTCGGAACACTCGCGAAAGTTTTCGTCGATTGTACCAATTTTGGGAGGCAGTAGTCTGACTGTGCTGTCTCCTGTCATGATGAACCTGACTCGGTCTTGTACTGCATTGAGGAGGTTGTCCATCATCACTTTTGGATTTTGTCCTGTAGAATGCACCATGGCTCTGACAAGCACGATAAGGTTTTCAACTACTAGCCAATGGAGTCGTAGACACACGTTTGGCGTTCGCTTACTCACCCACTCGTACTGTCCGGGCGCGCCGATGAGGTTACTCCGGAGTCGTAGACCACCTGGAGTTCTCAGCGAACACCGATGAAGACGTTGAACACACGGTGCTGCTGCTTTGTGAACTCTCAGCCTATGTCTGTGACTCCTGGATGATTCCGAACGACTTGACATTCTCTCTTTCCCGTCTTATGATTCTTCTACTGATTGCTCTATAGATTGTACCCACTATCTGACTGGTGTATAATTGAGTCAACTTGGTATCTTTGCCTTCGCACTTGTCATGTTCGTGTGAGCCATCACATTTTCGGTCCAGACCATCAATCTTAACCCGCCATGAGACGACTCTCCATGGTTTCTTGATTGGGTTTTTGGTCTTACTGTGTTCAGCTCTCAATCCGTACATGCATCCATCAAAGTCCTGTACATGGTTGATCGTTCCTTCGATCAAACCTATCATTTTGCTATCTCTCCAATAGTCACATCCCCTAGGCAGTTCGATCAACCCCATACCCCCCAATTCCGTGACGACATCTAGACAGCACATGAATTCTTCCCAAAGTTTCCAGTATGTAGATGCCTTCATACGAATCTGGTGAGCGGTGATCTCGCTGATCCTTTTGTTCAACCGATTCCAAGGGGATCCTCCTGCACATGGACCTGCAAAAAATACGCCATCGAGCTCCGATCGGACACATCTCTTCCATTTCCATCTTCCATATGGTGAGAGAAGATTGTCGTCTTCCGTGATTGTGACAAGAAGAAATTCTGGGTCCCTGATTTTCGCATGTAGCTTGGTTAAATTGCTCTTCACTTCAGCACACATAAGCGTCAGGATTGGGACATCTTTCGGAATTTCCTCTATCTCCAAACGGATATCATACCCTGTATAGTCAGTTGTGGCTAGATCAGTAGGTGATCTCACGAACTCAACTTCGTGATATTTCTTGTCATTTCGAATAAGTCTGAGGATGATTTTCTCCTTCCCTTCATTATTCGGTTTGGATTCAGTTCGATTCATTCGGTATTTGTATCCAACAAACAAATCTTTCAGTGGAATCAACCTATTCTTGGGGAATCCCACGCACAGTCTAATCCTTGATCCATCCGTTTCCGGAACTTGATCATCACTCTGGATCTTGGCGCTGGGTGCCACACTGAATACAGTCTTTCCCGTCCAGAATTCGTTTCTTCTGTTGGTCACCTCGTTATTGTTCCCACAAAGTCTCCAATTGTCATCCATACTTCTTTCACTCGATTGATATTTCATGGTTGTAGTCCTTTCATCCTTGATACTGTGTATCGACACTGGACAATCATCGACATCGTGTGGAACAAATGGTGTTCTTCTTCCGATTTTATGAATTCTTGTAATGGCGTTGTTTGTTTTGTCATATTCCCAAAGGTCTTTACCCTCATTTTCATTCTTCTCTTTTACCACAGGGGTTGCATATCTATCTACAATGGTCGAAAGGTGGGCCCCATCACTCCCCCCATGAACGATGTGCAGTAGCGTATTGATCATACGAAGTACTTGGGGTGCACCGACATGGATCGACGCGAAGTTGTCCATCACATTGTCCGACGTTGCTGATAGAAGTGCTTCAGTGGAAACCATTAGCTGTGGAGCGGACTCATGAGATGTTGCCGATCGTCTACCTACGGTGAGTGCGGGTGGGTCGTGGACCACATCCTCGCCTGCCGCACTCTGGTGGCGCGTGGCGCTCATCGCAGATGCTACTTGGTTTGGTGGATGATACTGAAAACATGCTCTTTCAACCCATTTGTCGAAACGTTCACTTTGTTGTACTGGTTCAGCATGGTCTTCCACTTTGGTCCACTTCTTATTGAGCAGCACCCACGTACTCCGTGTACAGTTCCATGGCAAGTCGGTCCCAGCTGGGCGCTTCCTGTAGAGCACTGGTGTCTTGACCACAAATATGGGATCCATACCTGGCACTTGTTGCAACTTCTCTTTGGCGGTCAGCCCTGGTCGATAGACTTCAGGTGGCAAAATTGGGGTTTCAGTATATGGAAAATTAGGTATCTGATCTGTTTTCGACTGAAACACCTGGCGCTTGGTGGTATCAACATCAGTGGTCGGAGACACCAGATCGGCCAGCAACTTGGATGACAAATCTTGGGGCTCCAATAAGTTGATCAACCAACATGCCTTTTGCCATGCAAGAGGGTTCCGAAAACCTTTGGTGTGAATATCGGCAGCCATCTTGGCCGTGATTTCATACATCAACACAAAGTGTTCATTGATGAATTGCTCATGTAAAGATGTAATTAATATCCCATGAGTACGTTCTAAATGTCTCATAGTGGGATTCTTTCCAGATCGGACGACACCTATCATACCCTGATTGTCATCATGGAACAGTATCTGGGGGTGACGTCCAGTGATAGTTTCCCATATGCTTATGGATGGGAGTCCCATAGTCCGCAGAGTGACATCTGCAGCTACTATCTCAGCCTCAGGGGTCGAATGACTCACACAACCTTGACGTTTACTGCCTCCGGCGAGAGGGAAGCGAGTATGTTTGCCTTGTATGTGCATATGTGACCCTGAGGTGGATCGAAGCGACTGACTACACCCTGCGAAATCGGCATCCGCATATAGAGCGATGGAATGCTCCTCAATGGAATCTCCGACCCATCCAATCATACGTTTCTTGAGTGTTGAATTGACATAGCACATCAAATGATAAAGTTGGGCGTCGTCATTGATCGACCACTTTGTCACATTCCGTGCTAAGTTATTGATTGATCTCAACAAGTCAAACCTTGCGATCCTTGCCGCATAGAGTAGCTTCATCAACATGCTTGCAGCATGAGGTGCTAATTCCCCACGCGGAGCATCCGGAGAGCTGACGTCCTTCTCTCCGGTCCCGGAACTCCCGTTGACCAAGTAAGCTGGATCGAACTTGTGAGAACACCATGGACACGACACTGATTTCTTGGGATCCCCGGGTGTCGGTGTCCTTGATTTGTGTTGTTTAGTTTCATCCGGTAAGCTAGGGGTGGATACAATCTTCAACTTAGTATCCTTTCCCACTATGTCAAGATACTTTTCAACCGATAATTTCAATAATCCTTCCATGTCATATGTCATGGTGGCAACGCTTGTACCGTCGTATAACTTAGCTTGACCCTTTGATAGGTTACATCCCAAGTAAAGGCCGAGTTCAGTTTCTGGTTCAATCTTAAGCTTAGTTCTGAGCATCTCCCAACCTTTCTTGAGATTCTCCTTGGGCCCTGCCATTTTTAGATCGTCCGCGTAGATTACCAGCATGAGCTTGAGTTCCTTGTGAAAATACATGGATGGCCATTCTTCTCCCATGGGAACAAAGTTTAGTTCACATACATGCTTATCGCAATGTTGTTCCCACATGGTGCCGGAATCGGGATGGCCATATAACGCTTTAACCAATCGCACCACTGGTCTGCGGAATTTCTTAAAGTCAATGTCATCTGGCCATGCATCATCTGGAAGCTCAACCCAACATGCTGGCCCCGTGAGTTTGGCTTGAATGTATGCCTGAATTGCATCAGTAAGTTGTACATTGTGTCCTGGTAGACATCCATAATAATCTGCCCATCTGGCTGCTTCGAACGTAGCTGGTGAATTCCCGAGATCTTGGAAGAAAGCTGCTTCCCAATGTTGATTCTTTACTTGATTTCCGAGGAGCACACCTCGACCTTTGAATTTCCTCTTAGGATCTCCTTTAGGTAATTGATAGTTCTTCTCGACGCAAATACCATGGATTCTTGCCATATGAACTTCCTTGCCTTCTCGTTTAGCTTCATTCACAACATCGTCATATTCTCTTACGATTCAGAAATCTTAGACTCCCTGACTATGTTGACCTAGCCATTCATTCCGCATGGACTTACATCAGGATCTTCCATCATTTCCTTTCTCCCGACGGGCCTCGAGACCATAGCGTTGTACATAGCTTGTATTCCGGGAGAATCGCCGGCATCGCACTTGACCCGGTGATGGTTGGCTGAGCTGATGCATGGCATGCTGGGAATGTATGATCTATTCTCATTCTTTACACAAGCTTTTCGGTGAGTAGGCTTCGATATGGCGATAATTCTTCTTTGACAAAGGTCATACATCTGTGAGTTAGACCATGTAGCTTTCGGTCCATGACCTAGCTCTATTTCAGCCTTTTCTTCCCATTCAGTGATAAAATCATTGTCGTCCGGAGCGTCGGTGCACGAAGTGTCGGAATCATGACCACCGGATGACAGATATCCATGATATGGGAGAACATTGACGGCTGCATCCTTACTCTTATCATCCTTCTTCGCGGGTTTCTTCTTCTTGGTTACGGGTTTCAGAGCTGGTCTAGGAGGAGGATCTTCAAACACTTTCATTTCATGTTCTTCGCTTTTCTCTTTAGTATTTCTTCTTCCTTCTCCTTTGCAATCCGTCTTTTCTCACTATCACGAACACGTAAAGATAACCCTCTCCATTCTTCTGGTGTGAAACCTCCTGGGATCCTCGGTGATTCAACCGATGTTATACGTACACCATCATCACCCACCCGGTATGTCCGCCCTCTCTTGTCGAGCTTCACCTTCTCACCGTGGTAGTTCCGATATATGATGCCGTCACCGGCCCGTCCTTCAGAGTAATGTTTCAATCCACCAGATGATTCTGAGGGTAACCCGCTGTCGATTTGACTTTCTGGATCACCGGAGCGTGGCTCACGTGTGACCTCGACCTCTTGATCGTGGGAGTGTGACTCACCTACGACCTTTGGTTCTGACTCGCTGGAGCGTGGCTCACGTGCGATCCCGTGATCCATTTTCTCATGCGATGTATGTTCTTCTCCTTCAATCGATACCTTCTTCCTTCCACCATCAGGATGATCATCGTCACCGTCGTTGTCATCTCCGTCGTCTCGACCCCCACCGTCATGATATTCATCTTCGATGACGTCGGCGCGTCCCTGGTGTCGTTCCTTGTCCTGAAGACCCTCAATTGTTGTATTGATTCGTTCATACTCTCTCTTACATGGGAATTCTATGGGCAAGTGAAGTACTACCTTCTCTGTGAGATGTGGCTGTCTAAGCTTTTCGATTGGTTTGACGGAGTCGTAACTCAAATTCTGTTTGGCCATGTCCGTCATAGACCATACCTTATATTGCCTGGACCATCCACATCCAGTAGTTACTTCATATCCAGCAAATATGCCAGGTATCCCTTTTGGATCGAACTTGTGATCTTGTTCATTCTTTCTGGCTGTGCTAGGTTTGAAATAAACCTTTGCTCCAAAAGGAATAGCTTCCCCCTTGAAATTCTCGCCATGTAACTTACACCATGGGTTGATGTCATCATCATCATCAGGCTCTATATTCAATAGATGACTTACGCATTCCACTGCCGGTGTCCAGAAACATGGTGGTAACCCAGCTTCCAACAAACACGTCGACGTCGCAGTGACTATAAATTGATTGTTTCTTTCAGCCAACGAATTTGTTTGAGCTCTACCCGGCAGTGAGTGATCAAATGGGATCCGCAGATACTTCATGGCTTTCTCAAATTGTGGAGCTTTGTCCGAGTATGCCATTCTAATCTTCCTGGCTCCCATAAATTGCTTGATGGCTTGAACTACGTCAGAGGTATGCTTGTTGACAGATGGATATGACTGGATTATTCCTGTGAATCGATCCCTCACAACCAGAATCTCTTTCTCAAGCATATGACCTAGTTCGTGAATCTTCTTGGTGTCGATGAAATCGAATGTGATCAGATCACCAAACTTCTCGAGCTTCCTTTTGAATGCTCCTCTTCGAGTCTTGAAATGTTTCATTTTGGCTCTCACGCAGGAATTGCAATAGGGATTCTTGTACTTATGTGTGAGCAAATGATTGAGAGTCTTGGCTTCATGTTTAAGGGTTCCTCTTTTAGACAGTCGAACTTCTCCGTTCTCACCATCCACGTCGAGGACATCATCATCCCCTTCAACATCTCCAAGGTCCTCCTCATGTTCTACCTCACCCACACCGCGACCTTCGCCTAATTCTGCAGGATCCAAGATACTAGGCTCGTACTCATCCTCATTGTCGTCACCGTCGCCATCTTCTGTAGCTGCTGCGGCATCGGACAGCGATGACCAATCGGATGTGATTTCGCGATGCGATTTCTTATTCTCCTTCGATTTCTTCTTGAATCTCTTTTGGTTCGAACGATGGGTGCCTAAGTGATGCTCCTTTTGATCTGGGCCGTGGGCCACATGATCATCTTTTCTCGCTCGATGCTTTTCTCGATCTGGGTCGTAGACCACATGATCATCGCCATCATCCATCGATTGCTCACTTTGCACCTCTGCTTCATCGTCGTTACCAATGGTGATTACCCTTGATCGTGCATTCTTGCCAGTGTCACTACCATTTAGAATTGAATGAATCATGAATGCTTCTTTATCTTTGTCCTCGATCAATTCTTCATTGTCCATGTCGATATATGGGATATAATCATTCGTTTTCAGCTGAATTTTCCTTCCATCCTTTGTAATCATATATGGTTCTTTTCCATTCGGCCAAATAAACGAACAACCTTGCTCCATGCATCGGAGTCCCATGGACAACACGGCAGGTGTTTCATCGAGAACATGAGCTTTAATTGGCTCGTCGAAAACACCAAAATCCAGATCTACCATTTTGGACGTGGTGGTAAAGCCACCGGCAGTATGGAAATGCACCTCATCTCCATGGTAACCTTCAACTCCCATTCTGTTGATTCTTCTCAATGAGATTAGATCGTGACCACTACCGCAATCGACAATGAACCTCTTGTCCCTACGTTGGATAGAATAAGCCATAGCATACCTATTTCCAAACCTTCCAACCTTAGTGGATTTCATCCCATCTTGTCCGTCCTTTGCAGATTGGTGTCGAATAAACGTCTCTTGGAATATCATTTCACCAAAGTCTTCCTCTTCCACATGCGCATTAAGAGTGATCATCCTGTCGTATTGTGGGCCGATGACAATAAGGACTTCATCTATTCCCTGCATGTCACTGTTTTCATCCAAGATGATCGCCTGCGCACGCGCTGACAACTTGGCAAGATGGTTCTCTTCAACGAACTGTTGATCATTCATAAGTTCTGCAGTGGTGTACTGTTTCTTACCTTTACCACTTTTGGTGCTGCAATCCCTCATGACCTTCGGATCATATCCTTCATATCGAATCTTGATTATCTCGGGATGATCATCAAATCGAACTTTCCCTTTCGAACATCTCCTCAAGATTGCAATCTTCGAAACACCAATGTCCTCATTCATGTCTTCATCACCACTACAAAAATCATAGGAAGCAAGAGCTGGTGTGGCATTCGACTTCTTGCTCATCCCTTTCTTGTCAGGATCGTGCTTGAATCTGCATCTCGATCCAAACTTGCAATTTCCACGCTTCCAGTGATAACAATCTACCTTGGATTTGTCTCGTGATTCACTTCTGTTAGAACTTCTAGGAGTCCTAGAATTGTTTGTTGAACTCGATCTGGAGCTTCTACCACAAGAGTTACTCCTTCCTCGATAGTTGTCCTTCACCCTTTGGTCATGACTGTATTGGCATTCTTTCCCTTTCCTACAATCATTCTTGTTGAAATAGAATGCGCATGGAATCTTCTTCCTGTCTACATTCGCAGGAGAGCGTGATCGGGTACTACCTTTTCCTTTGCCCTTTTTCTTCTTGTTGTCAGTACTATGCTGTCGAGGGGTTTGAGAAGGTAGTACGGGCGCCGCACTAGGCTCAGCTTCTTTCTTACCTTTCTTTTCAGTTTTTCCTTTCTTTTCAGGAGTCTTCTCGCTCTTGGTGGACTTATCTTCCTTAGCACTCGATGCAGCAGCACTTGTTGCAGCGGGTACCGTGACCTTTCCACCAAATTGAAATTCTCTGGCGAATTTGTCCTTTGCCGCAATGTTCCTATCTTCCCTCTGCTTGGATATTGTTCTTGTGATCATACGTTCCACATAATCATACGTCTTGTTGGGATCACTGTCATCCATATGATCATAAAGTTTCAAATCCAATTGCAGTTTGTTTGAAGATTTCAACTTTCTCACAAGACTGTCACGGAGGGTCTCCTTAGATGGGATGTCCTGGGGCTTCATACCAGCGATGATTTCTCTCCATCTTTGATAGAATTCATCCAATTTGTTGTCCCCAGGGAACATCAAACTGTGAAGATTTTCAGCATTGAATAATGTTTCATCTTTCGAAGAAGTCCTAAAGTTCTCCAATATCAATGCTAGAATTTCTCTTCCCATCACGAATTGATTGTTTTCACCTCTGGAGTTGGTCAGTAGTCTTAGTTGCATGGCTACATCTCGACCGGCTTCCCCCGCACCATTGATGACTTTCTGCAACGCGATGGATAACTTGGTATCTATGGATTGGAATTCCTTACCACCAGAACTGGCGAGTACCTTCATGTCTGGCATCCTATCCATGGCCGGTTTCAACCAATCACTCCACTTCTGCAAGCCATCATCAGCTGATGCAGTGTAGACCGCTTGAACTACATTCGATTTCCATACGCTGATGTCGTTCAGCTTAGGCCAATCACGAATGTCGATCTTGTCGGCTTCCTTCCTTGTCACTTTGGAAGACGAATGCTCGGATGTCGCAGCTCGGACCTCAGCCTCTTCTTCCTCGGCAAACTGTTCTTCCTGTTCGTACCATACTTGATACTCATCAGACCGATCACGATATTTGTTAGCTCTACCCTTCTGATGGTCGGCTTCTCTTTCCATCTCTTTGAACAACGTTTGCTCTTCCATTTCTTTCAGCCTCATCTTGCTACATTCCTCTCGCTCCCTAATCATTCTTGACTGCATCACATTCAATTCAGTCCTCAAATGATTGGTGGTACTGGACTCATTGATTCCATTCGATGACATGGGTGATTGAAGCCCACTCATAGAATGGTACATCGACACTCCACCAAGACCTGGTGGGGCTGCGAGCTCTGAACGCAGTTTGTCACGTTCTTCCTTCGCACTCTGGAGGTCCTTTTTCATGTTCTTCAGATCAAATGCGGTCATCTGTTCTAGTAATTTACTTGATTTCATCTGATCCTCAAAGAACTTGAGTTTTGATTCTTCGTTCTCAGACAGTAATGTAAATTCTCGATTTCTTCTTTCCAATTGTAAACGTAGGGTCGCTGATTCAGGTACCATACCTCTATCCTCAAGCATGGGTCCACTCATTTGTTCCCTAAGTTTACGTTCCAATTCTGATAGATCTCCATTCAGATTGGATACTTGCTCTTGTAAGCTGTTTCTCTGTCTGATCACCTCCTTCATCTCGGAGTCGCGGTCGATGGAGTTCTGTTCCTGTACACCATATTCATTCCGAATTCCAGATTGGAGACTCTTTGCCCGATATTCCAAATGGGAATTGTGGCTGCGGAGAGCTGATGCTTCGCTTCGTGAGGCATCAAGGGAACGTTCGCTTACGGCGAGCTCGTTTTCGAGTTCGTTCATTGACGAGCTCATCACGCCATCAGTGATCGCAGGACTGCTATGAGTTCGATCCATGAGTATCTTGTGACGATACCGAAGGTTATCATGACGTTGTCTTTCCGAGTTCAACTCATCACTGATACTATTCAATTCGACATTCATCCTTTCCATCATGATTGCTTCGGAATCCCTCAGTTCACCGATCATGGCTATGTAATTTTCCTCATGGTTTCTCATTCCGATTTCATGCGACCTCCTCAAATGTTCCAACTCGGCTCTGAGGTTACTTACTTGATGTTCTTTCGTCTTTGCTGCTCTAAGTTCTGCATCATACTTCTCAATCATTTCCACAGATCTTTCCCTTTCTTCAGCTTTCTCTTTATTCAGGCAATTTAAGCGATCCAGATTGGCCATTGAGACATCGCACATGTTATTGTGCTTCTCGACCAATTTTGCGTATGCTGATCGATTTCTCTTCACTTCATCCCTCAGGTCATTTGCTTCCTGAGCCTCTATCTCCAACTTGATCATTTGGTTCTCCATGGAAACCATGCGAAGTTGATACATTGCAACCTTCTTGGCAGCATCTTCATAGTTATCGTTGCTGGCTTGGACAATTCGTGATTCATAGTCTCGTTGCATTTCGATTCCTCTATCCTGTATGTTTTGCGCTACCATTTCCACATCACGAACTCTAATTTCGGATTGCTGTTGAAATTCATGCATTCTTTGTTCGAAGGAGCTTCTCATCTGGAGTATTATTTCACTCAATCTTCTTACCTGGTCTTCTGAAAGATCCCTTTGTTGTATGAGTTCATCAATCCCCATTCCTGCACCCATGTCTTCCTGGGTAGCCTCCAATAGCTCTTGATGTTGGTGATTGATCCTCTGATACATTGCACTCATCTCTGCATTCCATTGTTCCGTGTATTCGTTGAATACCGTTGCAGATCTATGTTCTACGAAAGCAAGTGCATTTCTAACTCCATTTGCTTGCATCTTCAATTCATTGTTCTCTTCTTCATACTCTATCATCCGGTTGATGTGTGTCTCTCGGATAGCAAGTAATTCCTCAATTCTCTTAGCATCTTCAATCTTCCCTCTCTCGTCCGACCTGTCCCCCCGATCACTCCTCTTGCCGGAAGACCGTTGAGAATGCTGAGACGCAGATCTCGATCGTTGGCGTTGTGTTTTATAAGTAGGTGTCTTCTCCACTCTGTGCCATGATTTAGATCCGCTAGTGTCGTCGGGCGATGGGTTGCTGGCTTCAGTTGCAGGCAATGCAAGCCTTTTGTCGCCAAAGGAATATGCTGAGTCATTGCTACCTGAGTTCATGTCCGTCATCGTTCCTTCCAGGCACCGGTCGTAGACCAGGTTACCCTTCCGTACTAGGTGATTTGCCTTCTAACCAAAGTCACGGCAGTTATGGACACAGCTGATCTCAGTCACGATATATCCGGTACAGTTGGTCCCAAAGCACGTACCGCAGGTACGGCTGATAACCTGAGAATGGGTTATGGTTAGTCCTATGTCCGGTTTAAATTGTGTTCTGAAGTCAACACCGTTTCTCACGCTTGCAATGGCATGCAGCACGATCTTTTTCCTTATGGGGCGCTTGAGCCAAAAG
>Ga0126342_10008139_pt1 | contig 18763 bp, 16 predicted proteins | sample Cyp1metagenome_FD_92528 | JGI IMG/M metagenome (GOLD analysis project Ga0126342, IMG submission 92528) | Coral microbial communities from Lord Howe Island, Old Settlement Bay, Australia - Cyphastrea 1 metagenome | ecosystem: Host-associated > Invertebrates > Cnidaria > Coral ...
ACTCAGTATGACTCAGTATGACTCAGTATGACTCAGTATGACTCAGTATGACTCAGTATGACTCAGTATGACTCAGTATGACTCAGTATGACTCAGTATGACTCAGTATGACTCAGTATGACTGGTATGATGTGTGACATCATGTGATCCAATATGATCCAATCTAAAATATTCTAAAATATTCCATCATGACCATCATGGCCACGAAAAACCGTTTCAAAACGAAAAACCATGGAGCGAACGAAAAACCATGGCCTCCTCCTCCACCAAGACCTGGCCAAGCCGCGTGACATTGACGTGACATTTCTTCGACCCATGAATTAACAAATGAATTAACATATATCAAATCATATCAAATCTGATATCAATCAATGGGCAGAATGAATAAATCCATTGAGTTGAATTCCCAAAGGTATTCTTGGATTCTTAGAGTTTGGACGCTTCTCCACGATTTTTAGAATCCTGGCTATGTTGGTGCCTCCACTTCCGCCACTTCCGCCAGTTCCCCCATTTGCTCCGTTCGCTCCACCAAATCCTGCACCGGAACTTCCAACCTGCAGGTGACCAATGTTCCCTGGGGGTTCGACAAGACAGATATCAAAAGTGCTGCAGAATCACCCTGTATTAACGTACATGTATTAACCACTATTGAATCAACATATATCAAGCGTTGAAGCCTTGTTAATTGGGTCCATTGATAGATATTTATAGTAACCCCCAAAACAAAGTAGAAAAGGATTCGAACGTTATTTTAATGGAATATTTTATGATATTTTGGTTTCTATATTTTTGGAGGGAATTGCTATAGAAATGTTGGCGGGCCGATTTGCTTCCGAGCTACGCCACCTTCGCCGCCCTGGCCACCTCTCGAGGGCAAGAGCCATGGTCAATGCGTTCAATCAAGGCATTTTTCAACCTGTCTATTCTATAATTGTATATGTATGTTACTTATATATAATATATATAATATATATATACAATATATATATATATATACATATGTATTGTGTATAGTTTAGCATAAGTTATTATATTGTGCAAATTATATATGATAATTATATGATATATTCAAATATGTCAATATGTTTCTCAGATTTCCGGTGTGGTCTCCAAACCTCACAAACATCCGGATCTTTTCTCGACACTTCAGCGAAAGGGGGCAGTACCACACGATTGAAGCCATGTCTGGATATGTCTGGTGCAAATCTACAAGTGCTGATAGAATAAATGGATAGATTATGATAGATTTATGGGGAAAAAAACATGGAAAAACTAGAGGAAAGCATGGTTTTTACATGGTTTTACAATTTTTTACCATCAAATATAGGGTGTTCCTGTAAACTTTCTCTTAAACCAATCCATTGTAGGGACACGGACCATGTGTCACCTGGTGGACCCCCTGGCCCCCAGGTCCCCAGCCTGGAAAGGCAACGCCCACTGAGCCACTCCCGCTGGCACCACTGAAGCCTGGCGTGTCTAGTCTTCATATTGATGGAATTTGAGACGTAAATTATTCATCAATAAAGAGTCAAATATTATTTCAATAAGAGTTGTTAAAAGGTGTTTAGTTGTTATCTAGGAGAAATGATCTTTCTTTGTATCTTGGGAAAGGAGAAATCCATGGCATCGCAAGATTCCCGCCATGTCGAAGCTGCCTGGGCCTTCGTTCTCAGGCGGCGGCCCGATAGCAAAGCCTGTCACCAAATCTGGATGCCAAGTGGAATAGACAAGTCTGTCTAATATGATCCAAGTGATTTCACCAAGTGGTTTGAATCACTTTGGAATAGAAGACCCGCCACAACCCACAATGCCATGACAATGCCATGACAATGCCATGATCATCATGAGCTTTGGTGCAGAATTTAGCACCTGCGCCATCACCGAGTCGACAACCGTCTTTGCATTTGGCCTGGACGGGGTGATGGGGTGCCAGGTGCTGCACGTGAAACCGTGATAAACCGTGGCTCCATGGCTAGCTTCGCAACACAAACTGCTGCACTAAGCTGCACTAAGCTGCACTAAGCTGCACTAAGCTGCACTAAGCTGCACTAAGCTGCACTAAGCTGCACTAAGCTGCACTAAGCTGCACTAAGCTGCACTATGTCACTATATTTGTTTGCTACAAGGTGGCTACAAGGTTTCAATAGGCTTCAATAGGTTTCAATAGGTTTCAATAGGTTTCAATAGGTTTCAATAGGTTTCAATAGGTTTCAATAGGTTTCAATAGGTTTCAATAGGTTTCAATAGGTTTCAATAGGTTTCAATAGGTTTCAATGGGTCCGCTTAGGATGGACTAGGTGAGCATGTTTGAACACACAGACCTAACTGAAATCCCAGAGCTACGCAGCTACGCCTCCCACAGTTCAAAAACAACGTCACAGTTCAAAATGTGGCTCTTGTACACTCAGAACCAGCTGGTGTCCCCAAACTGATCATTGCACAAGCATTCAGCCTCAGCTGCAGTGACATTACATCTTTCTGCCACTGAAAACCTGCATGATCTTTTCTACAAACTCTAAAATTCTCACAATTTCACACAACACTACCATGACCATTCGTGACCATCCGTGACCATCCGTGACCTTGTCGGTCTTGCCGATATCATTGATCTTCATGGCTTCATCTTCGCCAGACTGCGTCAATTGGCGACGGCGGCGACGGCGGGGGGCCATGCTTCGAGTTTCCGCAGTTTCAGCCGTTCATGGCCTGTTCACTTCCAACTTTGGCTAAGGCCTTTTGCGAACCTTCGGTGGCATCCTGTGTCGGAGAATTTCGATGTGGACACGTGCAGTGACCAAAAATAACGTGAACATGGTTCCCCAAAAAATGATTCCCTGTGAAATCCTGTGAAAGTCATGAGAAGAGAAATTCTGTGAAAGTCAAATACAATGTATGTATATACATTAAATATGTGTATATAGACATATTATATATACATACATGTATATATATATATATGGTTTAAAATCTATATATATATACATATATATATATATGGTTTAAACTATTTATATACAACCATCTCTATTGACAAACGGGTATCCCCAATTGTAGTTCGATCCCTGTCCTGCGAAAGCTGATCCACCTGACTGTCCATCTCATCGTTTCCTTCCTGGTCCTCCAGAATTCTGCCATGCAAAAATGTGCTTCATTGGTCAGGTTCTCTTGGACATGGACAACTTCCGAAACACTTTTGGCAAACCAAAAAAAGGAATTCCCTGTTGCACAGAATCCTGGGACATCGATGATGCAGAACCAAAGTAGGAACAGGGCTGTCTCAAGACTATACTTCTTACTGTCAAAACTTTGAAAAAAACATTCAAGTAGGAATCGTGGCTTGTTCAGAAGTTACGAACCACAACACTGTGCCTCACCTTTCTCCGTCTGCAAATACAATCAGGACTAGATCAGAACGATGCGGGGCCTGCGACTTCTTGTAGGCATCGGTGTACTCGTCCTGAGCTCTCTGAACTCTTGGCATCATCTTGATACACAAAAGAATATGGCAGAGAATCAGATCTTCATCCGGAACCCCCAAAAAAAACACAAACCATGAACCGACTATACCGATTTCATTTTGAGATATGTTGATGGTATCTTGTTGGAGGAGTTTGTTGTTTTGTGAATATTGGGCGCCATCGGGCGCCAAACCAATTTAGATGATTTTGATCTGAGACTCGAATGCACTTGGCCGTCTCAACTTCAAGCTCGGCCAGTGATGGTTGAAGATGGAATGGATCGTCTGCAGCGCTGAGGACATACCCAGGAGCAACGTTTTAAGTACGAGCAAAACCCTTCCGGTTGAAAGGAACCTTGGCCACAGATGGCCAAAGCTAGTTGATTGCTCAGCCGTTACGAGTCTAGCCTCAGCTCGTCCAAGTCTGACAAAATGACAGGACTGTGTATATGAAGCACCCTCGCACCCTCGCCTGCAAATCCGCGATGCTTCTTCCATGCACCATTGCTAAGCCAAACAAACCAGAATGAGAAGCGCCTATGGTTCCCACTAGCCGAGTGTTGCTAAAACATCTCTGGTGAGAAGCAAATATCTCATCGTCTCATCAACAAAAGTTTGTTATTGCCTTGCCATTTACTCCACTGCTTTTGGATGATGCTGGCACAGTTGCATTTGCCCTTTGTCTGATCACCAGTTGGTCTATTCGTAATTCCTAACGGCAGTGCTTCTGGTGCATCACGGTGATGCCCCTCAACATAGTGGAAAGCTGGAACGCTGGGACCCTGGAACTCTGCTTTTGGGTTTCGCTGGATCTCTTGAAGCCTAAGCTCAGCTAAACCATGGAAGATGGATTGGGCGGCGAAGGATGGGGTACTTATCCAAGTCGTGCCACGGGATTGTAGCGATGCTGAAGTCTGCAACCCCAGAGGCTATGGCGGTCTATGGCGGTCTTCCAAAATGAAGAATCTTGTAGAATCTCAATCTTCAATCCAGGTGCCGGGTTCATTTTCTTGCGGCGGAATCTACATTCCTTCCCAAGAGATCTCACCTGGCGGGGTTGGATTGTCGGCGCAAAGCAGGCATCACATGACCGGTCTGACCGTCTAGGGTGCCCAGGATGCCCGGGATGCCCACTAAATATCACAGAAAATCGAACCCCGACCTCCGGAGGCAAATGCCGTCGGCTGCCTGAGGAAAAAACACCGGTGTACACATGCTGGATCTTATCATCGGATGCCGATCGATGCCTAAGATAAAAAAGATCAAGGAATGGAGGAGCTTCAAAACTACTCAACAGCCACTGTGCTTCAGCGCAGCTCAGCGCAGCTGTCTGATTTTCAGTTTTCAGATAGTTTGTCGCCATTTTGGACCAAAGAAATCAACTCCTGGTTCAGAATGTCAAAATACATCCGACGTCAGACCTGTTTTGGATCCTGGTCCAACATGTTCCATGCGCCTCCCCGCGGTGAGCTGCAAGCCATCTTCTTGCACCTGGCAAGGTTGGAATCGTCATGCAACACATCACCAAAAAAATGGTGGATCTAACTGATCTAACCAATTGTCAGAATCTTGAATGGTTCATGTTTAGATCATGCTAGATTCTTAGATCCTCAGTTTTGGTCATGATCATTTTGCTGATCCACATCTTTACGTATCCATCTAAGAATGTTGCATGATCATGCCATGATTATGGATGAACCTTGACCAGCCCCCAGCGAGCGAGGCCTCAGGAGGGCAACATTGCAAGTTTAATGGGGATGATGATGATAGACCGTGATAAACCATGGGATAAACCATGGGATAAACCATGGGATAAACCATGGGATAAACCATGGGATAAAGGATGTGACTGGGGGGTGGCACCTACTTTCAGAGAAACCCATACAGAGACACCTTGCAGCTCTTGCAATGTCACTTGTGGAAATGAAAGTTCTGATTGTAGGCCTTGTAGGCTCAACGAAAACAAGAGAGTTCAAGTATGTTCAAGTTGAATCTGCGATCTGCGAATCTCACCGGGATGATTTCGCAACGTTAAAGCCCGTTTTCATTTTTGTGTCAAAGGTTCGGTTCGGACTTGGTACGAAATCATACGAAAACATACGAGCACTTTTCTATGCCCTCCGTGGCTACCGTACACTTTCTCTGGCAGTCTTCGTTGGAAGAGATTATTGGAAACTCAAACAAAACACCAAGACATAAAACTAAGTACGGTAGGACAAAGTAAGACCGAGTAAGATAAGACTAAGTAAGATATAGCTGGACAGAAGATAAAACCTCAAAAGCCCCATTTGAAAACAACTGACTACCATCCACAGCACAGATTTCTCTGCAAGTGACGATCATAGGCCTCTTCGAGGTCTGGGCCTCAGTTTCGACCCGTCGGTGTTGATTTGTTCCCCGTTGGCTCATCGATTTTGAGTGCCATGCTGATCCCTGCCTCAGGCAAATCCACCTACAACGATTGACGCATGGGATGTGGAATCTCAATAAATGCAGAAAGTACCGTATGCAATGGCATTAATTTCTGCAATGGTAATACGTCGTTTTGCAGGATCCAACAGGTCCCAGCAACGCACTGTGGATTCTCCAGCTGCAGTCCCCCCAATGGCATTGACAGCAGTCGCATGTCGCATCATGTAGCCACATGGAAAAGGCATGAAATGACTTCGTAAAACAATGTAAAACAGCACTACAAATCTAAGCAAACATCATGAAAGCAGCACATTAACAGCCCATCCACAAGTCCCGCTCTTACACCATACACTTAAGAAACTGTACAAGGCACCCGTCTTTGCTGCATGGCCTCGTTGACAAGTTGGCGAACGACTTCTGCACCACGCCAACTAAGCTCCTACAAATGCCAGATGACCTGACTCACATGTATAGTAATATTTATTGCAGTCCAACCTCCGAAACCAACCTGCCGTCAATGTGAAAGATGCAAAGAACATGCCATTATTGGATTGCCTCGTCCCTGACCATCCTCAATAAACCAGCACTGTTATCTTCCAGACTCAAAAAAAATCACCTAGACTGCCTAGACTCAAAAAAAATACGAGGATTCTTTCTCTGAGGATCTCTCAAGGCATCAGAATTATCCTCTGAATCACTTGAACTGGCTGTCCTCGCGGCCGATGATTGGAGACTCCTCCGGCCTCAAGGTCGATGACTGTCTCACGTTCTTGGCATGTCGGTGCTGTGCTTCGCCAATTTCACAGCGGATCTTGGGATTGGGGGCTTTTGGATTTTGCATGATTTTGCTGTATTTTCAACGCACGGAAGGACACAGATTTGTTGGTTTCATTTGGCCTTCAAACGATGGGAAGCGAAGGTACAAAGCACTGGAAATGACCTATGAAAGATTTTTAAAGATTTTGAAGCCTGACGACCTGTCATAAACCCCTCCAGAATCATGTCTTCAGGACCTTCGCTCATACTGTTGGACGATGTTGGACGCTGTACACCGGGAACTCTGCCCAAAGTTGAGCGGCAACATCTCTGAGTGTCACTTGACATTTCTTTGCTCAGCCAATTTGCCGGTTGCCTGATAACATCTGATAACATCTGATAACTATATACAGCATGCTACGAATTCCTCGCCATAAAGCCATTGACAGAACTACAGTTTGAACTAAGCCGTCTCCTACTTTCTCAGGTTCGTCAGATCAAACAAACGAAAGGTGGAGTCGAGTCCAGTCAAGTTCATCGATGCCTTTTGCGCATGTAAAAAAAAACTCAATCCTTACCCCGTTCATCCTTTATCATCCTTTAAGGATTATGACAAGTACCATTCCATGTGTTCCAAGCCAGAAATGTCCAGAAGTTTGATGGACTTGGTATGACTTTGTGGCTTGCAGTTGCAGGGCAGTTGCAGGGCAGCTACAGCTCTTGCGGGGAGTTGTTCATCTTGCTGCTGTCCCCCGCAAAGACGGTGGCAGACCTTTGCCGCATGCAGATGTGAAAAAGCAGTGTACAAAATCAAGCAATATCAAACAATACATATCAGGCAAATATGATAAGCAATCCATCCACTTTTCAACTTGAACCTGTGGAACCCTTGCAGCATATTGCAATTTAGCCATCGTTCACATGTGCATCCTGAGCTGCGCAAAGTCGCCATAGACCATGGCACCCCCAGTGTTCTCAATCAAAGCCTTGCCACCAGGCGCTGTGCGGGTTTTGGCAAACTGTCAGCCACGGAAAGGTCGAGATGTGATGTACTATGATGTACTACAATACTGTGAGCAAACCCATTGCTCAAGAAATAAATGGATGACAAAGCTGCTGAAATCCCTTGACAAATGGATACAAATGGTCGACAAAAGGTTTTAAGTTTGACAGAAAGGCAAGGGATGCGTTTCACGCAAGCGCGCACACTCACATCTGCCGCGCTTCTGAAGCTGGCAAGATTAGGCCGACAAAACAAGGGCAGAGCAAGTTTCATCAAGTTTCGATAAATATCCTATACACAAATTAGAGACTTTTGCGTAAAATGTTGGATGCATGTGCCCACATTGTCACATTGTGCATATTGTGCCTTGAGCTTGTATTTTGAGCTCCCAACATTCGATTCCAAATATTGCAACAGCTCCTGACCGCTCAAAGGAGAAAAGCCATTCCTCAGCTGCTGTGAAGGTCTGTAAAGTATCTTACTAAGAAGATGAACAAGTCGCTTGCAAAGAAACCTGAGTATCATGAATATCAAGAGTACTGAGCCAGAAAATTCACCAAAATCCACCAAAATCCAGGATGAGTTGGGTCAGCACCAAGGAGAACGCTTCACGGTGTTCTGGATGCTGGTCAATGCCTCTGCTCTGGCCTCACAGTCTGATTGTAATCACACCGTCTTTCACCATGTTTCACCATCCTTCGCCCTAAAGTCAGTGATCATTTGCCTAAAATGTTGGGACATCGGTTTCCTGCCTGTTGCATGTTGTACTCAGCATCAGCTTTTGCCTGTAGATCACTGATGCTCAAGACTCCCAAAGGGGGCATTGGGTTGAGTCATGCAAGTCAGCTGCAAGTCAGCATGGAACTGGATGGAACTGCATGGAACTGGCCTTTTTGGTGATGTTCACAGCTGCTGCATCTGCCTCAACGTTCACGATCTTCACCTGCCTGGCACACTGCCATGGCGCTGCCATGGCTCAGCACATCGCCCCATCGGCCCATCGCATGCCGCGCCTGTCGAAGTCGGCCTCTAGCACCGTGGTCTTTGCACGGATCAAAGATGCCTCCGAAAGGTTGTGCCGCCGTGGCCATAGCCGTGGCCATCTTTGCACATGTCGTTTAGTAAATCCACAAGAAGAGTGCCGGTCTGAAATCGCAGAATATTATCCAATCCAATAACATATAATAACATATAATAGCATACAATAACATATAATAACATGTACATATAATAACATATAATAACATATTTAATAGCATATGATAACATATCATATAACCAATGTCATGCCAATATTATAGATTATTGGCATCTTTGTTGCAGATGTTTGGTGTTTTTCCCTTCTCCGCCTTTGTTTCCAGGCTTCCTGACGATCGCAACCACGTCCCACCTTCTGTTTCATGGACTCAGTGGCCTGTTTTTGCATCTCTACCTGGCCACTTCAGGACCAAATTGAGACAGATCCAAAAGTGATCCAAATAGATTCAGTTTGATTCAGTTTGATTGTATTTTGATTCAGGTTGCTGTTGCAGTCACTATGATTCAAGATATTCAAGGCAGTTGGGAGTTGGGATTAGTTGGGATACCCCCCAAACCGCCTGCTGTCGCACATTGGCTGTCTCGATCCTGGGACACAAGACCAAACCATTCACGAAGCTGTGCCCGTGCCCGACGCCCATGCCCCACCTGTCATCGAAGCTGACGGTTAGAAGCTGTATTCCCCAGCAAGTCAGAAAACCTTGCAAGTTCTGCTCACACACCTGGGAAAGCCAGTTTGGCAAATTTAGACAACCCCAACCCGCAAAGTGGTTGAATATATTCTGATGGCTTTGAAGGACTCATGGAGAGAAAGAAAACTCCTGCCACCAAAAGTCGATACAAAATCAAGCAACAAATTGCCAAAAAGCATCCAAAATCTAGACACTGGATGTCACTGGCATCATTGGCATCATTGGCACATTTGTCCATGCTCCAACCATCCAACCATCCAACCATCCAACCATCCAACCATCCAACCTGCGTACAGGTGGTTTTCAGGCTCTTAGCCACCTGGGCCATCGCCATCATACGACATGCCACGGTGACATCGCTGCCAGGCCTCTGGTCTCTGCGTGTAGAGCTCGGTGGCTTTATAATTCGCAATGGTGGCCTACAACGACCGGTGAAACGGGCGGGGTTTCACTGGAGCATTTCAGACTAAAACCAAAGATCAAAGGGATCCAATCGGATCAAAGATCTTTGATCCCTTTGTCATCTTTGTCAATATCATTCCAAAGCGAAAGAGGGGGCATCTCTGCTTTTTAAGTGGAGTTCACAGGGTGGCGCATTCTGGAGACCTCCACAAAGCTTGTGCCTGAAGTGCACTGCGAAGATTTGAAATAAAGAAACCTTCATAGTCGGTCTTGTACCTGGATAGACTCCACCAGCGCATAATTGATCATAATTGTGCAACCAGCTGCATGTGTGTTTGTAATTCCATCCAATTTCTACCACCCAGTTTGTACGGGTCCCATCTGAAAGCTGGACACATTTCTGCAACATGTGCCACTCCACACAGTGCAACATGTGCAACACACCGTCGCACGTTTGGTAAATCTCCGGAATCTTGTCTCGCACAACTTGGTATTGTGCAACCTCGATCAATCCGATCAATCCGATCGATCCGATCGATCCGATCAAGCGCAGCACCGCTCCACGAGACACTGAGCAGCGGACCATCCCAAGTTCCACCATAAGCCCGTCCTGCCACTTCGTGCTGTGGGGAGAGGATGGAAGAGGGACTCTGGGACTCTAAATACTCCAATTAAATATATAATTAAATCATACATATTCCAGGAAATTCCATCACGCTGGAGTTCTAAAGTCGTAGAAGCAGTTCCAGTTCCATCTCTAATGAATATCCTTGCCAAATGCGTGTTTATGCGCGACCATTTATACACACTATACATGTGATATGTAGTAATCAAGTGAGCAGTGCTCAAAACCCTTTTTTGTCCCTTCGTGCTGGTTGTTTGATAGCAATTGTTTTTCTGCACTGTATATTGGATGACAGAACCCCTTACAATTAATCATCAATTAATCATCAATCAGCACGGTTTTTGAACACTGCCCAAGTGATCACTCAAAGTTCCAGGACCTTTTTTATTCCCCCCCAAAAAAGGGTGAAACCATCCCGGATCCCGACCATCCCTCTAGATAACAGGCCCCACTTTTCCCATATTTTTCGGGTTTTCCCACGTTGCACGTTGCGTCCGCAGGGTCCGCGGTTCGGACGTTCATGGGGGACAGGTCGCGGGTTTTATGCTGTCTGGGTGGCCCTGGAAGCCATTCGATGGACCTCGGATCTCGAGATCAGCTCCGCCAACGGCCTGATGTGATCTGACCACCTTCAGCACTGCATTGGACATATTGAATCATATTGAAATATTATGAATTATTGACATATTGATACATATTGTACTCAAATAGTCCGGTGATAGTCTTATAGGACTCATTAGGACTCATAAGTCCAAGTGTTCTAGAGTAGACATTATGGGCATCCAAGTTTTTGCCAGCACTGACTTGTTTTATCTTTTTTCCATGGTATAGGTGACGCAATTTCGGATTGGGCCAGGGGCCGGGATTGCGCCTGTGCTAAGCTGGGCACTGGATCGTGGCAGGGAAGATGAGGTAATCATTCCAAAAACCTTCGGACGCCGCATGGTACACATGGTGTTGCCAAGCTTCTGAACCACGCAAAAGAGATGAAACTTCCGACTGATATAGTCTGAGTCGGGTTACAGATTGTGCCAGCAAAAAAAATGTGGATTCAGGAGATTCTCTCTTCATTAATTAATGTTAATATTACATTGGTTAAATATGGTTAAATCATGCTAAATCCGTCAGACACGCTGAGGTCTCGAGCAGCTGAGGTCTCAACCAATGAAATTTCGACCACCGTGGTATGTGCTGCCGAAGCTTACTACGCCAGTCGCCTCCACGAAACCAATGACGTGTCCCAAAATCGCCAAAATGGAGGTACCCGAACATACCCCAACCATTCAGTCCCTACAGTCCCTGTATTCAATTGAACCACTTCGTTGGATTTGGGTAGACATTTCAAAAGGGCTCAACTTATTGTAATCTATCTATATCTATCTATAATATGTTATAATTTTAATCTACATTGATTGATTGATTGCCAATTGATTGCATCATTTCTCAGCAACTTTGAGCTCCTGGCGGAGTTGCGAAGGATCCCGAACTCCGTCGCATGCAAACCTGCGCGACCACAGTGGAGACGGTGCCCCGGGCCGAACCCCGGGCCACCCCTTTCACTAGTGCCTTTGAAGGAGGTCAAGAGCCTTGAAGGGAAACATGGACCATCAAGCGATTCATCAAGCTGTACATGCGCTGTACATGCCACTATTATCCACTGCCCATACTGAAAGCATCTGTCTGAATTCCTTTGGACATAGGAAGCTTTTCACTTGTCTCCTGTCAGTTGAAAACATAGGATTGGTTGGTTTATGTCATGTGCAGGGTGTCCCCAAGCTTTCACAGACAAGGTGCATCACCAGCAATGTCAGGGCTACGCAACATCCGCATCCAGCTCCAAATTTGCCAGCAGTGCTTTGGCAAATCGAGTCCATATCTCAGGAAATCATAGGGTGACTGTCAAACATTGTCAAACTGTACTGGAAACGAAGGCATCATGTGGATACGTGGGTAGCTTGAAAAATGAACAGGAGAGCTGCTTGCGAAATCTTGCGAAGGTCTGAATCCAGCAACAAAAGGTCATCAGCTCTGCCAGATCTGGTTATTTTTCAAAGAGCTTTTGATGGTCTTTCCGCGTCCTCTGGATGAATGAGATCTTCCAATTCAAGTTTCAGATATACCTTTCCAGACTTCAATTCTACATGGATCATCTTGAAATCATCTTGAAATCAAGTTGAAATCATGTCCAGAAAGGTCTGCCCTGCTTGTTCTGCCGGGGCACCGAAGTGGAACCGCGTCTGGGCCGAGGCCGTAGAGACGACGTCGATCTCGTCCTCTTCGTCCCGGGCCAAGCGACTGACGCCCCAGGCGCCACCAGATCCCCCCAGTGGCACCCCACCGGGGCGATAGCTCCTGTCGCCAGGAAAAGGATGGGAATGTTGATGTCAATATATACATTTGATACATGTGTATACATATATTATAATGTAATTATATGTAATTATGTGTAATTATATGTAATTATATAATTCTATACACATAATTTAGAAATATAATGTACTTATATTATTTTATACACATAATTTAGATATATATATATATATAATGTAGTTATATAATTTATAGACAAAATTTATGTGTATATATATACATATGATACATGTGTATATATATATATATATATTATAATGTAATTATATGTGATTATGTGTAATTATATGTAATTTTATGTAATTGTATAATTCTATACACATAATTTAGAAATTGTATTATTTTATACACATAATTTAGATATATATATATATATATAATGTAGTTATATAATTTATAGACAAAATTTATGTATATATATTTACATATGATACATATGTATATATATATATATTATAATGTAATTATATGTAATTATATGTAATTATATAATTCTATACACATAATTTAGAAATATAATGTACTTATTATATTATTTTATACACCTAATTTATATATATAATGTAGTTATATAATTTATAAACAAAATTTATGTGTATATATATATACATGTGTATATATGCATATAGTTTTATATACATTGTTATACATTATATGTGTACATATCATACATGTGTATTTACATATATATATATATATATCCATGAATTACATGGAATCTATGATATGGTTTGATATGGTCTATATGTTTTTGCCCGGTGATATAGTGTAATATGTAGTAACTAAGGATGACATGACGGGTGTAGAGGCTCAAATGGAAAATCGCAACTCCAGGGTTTGATCATGGAGTTATGAGTGAGTTATGATATGCTATGATTGGGTTTTTGATGGTTTTTGTATCATTGGTTTGTGCGGAAGGCTGGAATTGGAGCCAAGCTGCATTCCCGGCAGTCCGAGACTTCAATCTGATCCTGGCCTGTTCACCAGCACGAAATTTTCTGCTTTCCAAATGTTCCAAGAGTTTCGCCTAGACTATGGTAGGATATGACTTTAAAATGGCCTTGGCACACACCTGCACGTGCACTGGGATTGCTGAGAGCCAACCAGCTGCAGGTGTACTGTGAGTGACATCGACGAAAGCCGAGTCGATACAAAACCGCCCAGTCCAGTGAGGTCTCAGTCGATCAGTCGGTCTCAGTCATGTGCCGCTCCGAAGAGGCAACCAGTAGAGACCAGTATGCAAGGGCCTTCAGAGATGTGAGAAAAACTGACAAGAATCTGTACATAATCAAGAAAGTCATAGAAAGTCTCAAGGTCTCTGGGATGCTGAAATCATCTGAAACCGCTTTCTCAGTGCAGGACACACTCTGAGAAGACCTGTGCTTCAGCAGAATCTGGCAACAGCCGAATCAAAGCAGCATCCTGAGCGCAACGGCACAACGGCCACAGAAAAGAGAAGCTTCAAACTTAGCAAAGCTCATCTCATTGTGGCAGAGGGGCAGCAGCTACAATGAAACCTGACCTGATTTGAAGCCTCGAACAGAGTGGCAATGGCCTTGTCCAAGCAGTGGTCGAAGAGCATCGAAGCGATCCGAGATTTCCTTGGCGCCGAGCGAACACGGCTGCTGCATGCTGCCAGGTAACAACTGGCCATTGCTGAGGTCAGGTCGAACCAACCTTCACTCCTCGGCATGCAGCAATCCCAGCGATCCCAGCAATCCCAGCGATCTCCACGCCAAGCGACTCCGATAGTTGGCATAGGTGCGGGCACTCAAAAGAACCACCGGCACCTGTGATGGTAGATGCAGACATTTGCAGATCCATAAACCTTTGTCCAAAACAAGGTACCACAAAATCGAAAATCATCCCATTTCTGATCTAACCCATCAAACTCATGGCATTGCAGGGCATTGCAGCTGAGGCTCTACTGCCAGCCACCTGGGGACGCAAAATACGTTAAAATCATGCATGGTCATTGTGTCACGGCAAGTGGAATAGAGAATAGATACATTGCAAAAGAAAACGAAGCAAAAAGGCCACTGAAAACTTCACATGGAATCCCAACATTTTGGCTTTACAACGCATTGCGATGCCTTTCAAAGGCTGACATAGCCTTTCCATGCGCATGAGCACGTTCGAGTATGTTCGAGCATGTTCGAGCCAAGAGACTTATTGGTGTTCGCCAGAATGTGGGAAAATACGCTGAGAAGGCCCACCATTGTGAGGAGATCTACCCTGGCAGATCCAACGAGATCCAAGCAGTCAACATCTCAATGCCACAGTGATCCACAGTGATCCACAGTGATCCACAGTGCATGGCATCACATGCAGAGATCGATATAGATAAACTATGATAAACTGTTGGGAGATGAAAGTGTAGACAGTGTAGACAGAACGGTTACAACAAAAGGATATTCAAAAGGGTCGTTTGAACCACTTTTGATCTTTCGATTGACAGCTGGCAGCCCTTTGCCAAGCCTGATCATGTCCAATGGTCTACCACGCACTCGCCATGCTTCTTGCGGCATCACTAGTTTTATGTCCTTGCATACAAGCTATCGCAACTTTGGTATTTCGGGCGCATGACTTTTAGAGTGGCTTTGCTTTCATCGTCTTCCATCTCTGTTGTGTTTCAAGATTCTGGGGAACCCTTTCAACATAACAAATGGTCTACTCCCAAACTGCAGACCCTGTGGACCTTTGACCGTGGTCCCCCTTCCATGCAAGACCTTGATTGCTCTCTTTCACCATCATCGATTTGCGCGGGGTGTGACTGCTCTGCCGAATCGTCTGCATTCCAATTTCAATGGTCCTCTCTTCCGAGCCTCTGTAATCTTTGCATCTTACTTACCTCAATCCTCTCCAGTGACAGGAATAATTCACAATAAATAGTATATATATATATATGTATGTATAATATGTATACATGATATATATATATATATGTATAATATATATATATATATTATACATATATATATATATATTATGTATACATATTATACATACATATATATATATATATATAATATACATATTCATATAATATATAACATGATGGTGCGCCGGGGGTTGCCTAACCAGCGGGGAGCTCCTTCATGGCCACTTCAAAGAACCGCCGGACGCAAATCTGTCGCCGTGGCGGGGGCTGGTAGTCTGAGTCTGTATCGCCCTTCAAGCGATAGGCCACCAGGATTTCCTGGCCACAACAAACCTGCCACAAATCCAATGTTGGAGATAGTCATTGGATATACTTGGATAACATTATATAGTGATCCACAAAAGTTCGAACTGATAATGAGGAAAGTCAAGTCTCAGAGTGTATACTGCCGAACTGTGACAACTCCAAAGAACTCCGGCCTGAAATTGCGGCTCCTGCAACTCAGCATGCTGAAGCAACGTGGTCAAGTTAAAGGAAGTCACGTGCTCCACGGCCACTCGCTCCAAAAAGTTGCCTGCATGGCCAAAAATGCATTGGCACAAGCCACAAGAGACCAAGCAGATAGACTGGATCCCTGCTTATGTGACATCATGTCATGTTTGCTGGGGATCATCTCACAAAATGGTCAATCACGTTCAATCTGACTAATCATGATTCATCTGCCTGAATTTGCATTTCCAGTATTAAAAAAAACTAAAATGATCTGAATCAGCTGAAATCAGCTGAAGCGCAACAGGCATTGTTTCACCCAACCGCCGCCCAGGCCCCGCCCCGCGGCCCCGGAGGGAAACCGGTCCTTGCTCTTTGGCGGCTTTCCACACTTCCGCGGTCACCGGCAGGTGGCGACTTTGGCCACGGAGGGCGACCTCCCCATGTGTTTCCACCGGTTTCCGGTGTCCATCACGGAGAACTGGGAGTGGAAAATCTATGAATCATATGGAAACATATGGAAACATATGGAAACATAGTGGTTGAAAATCTATGGAATCATTATGAAACATATGGAAACGAACCAGAAAACTTTGGAAAGTGGAAAACCGATGGCGCCTCTTGCTCCCAGGCACGAGCCAAGCGCTTGATGAGAGCTGCACGTTCGGTGGACCACCGCTCATTTAAGACATCTCCAAAGAGCCACTGAGCATAGCCTCACCATGTTTTCCCCACTTAAAAGGGAGGGGAATTCGGAAGTCCTACAGATGTTCCCTTCCAGTTTCCTCGGAATTTCTGGGAGAATGACCAAAAATAACCAAAAGATACCCAAAGAATTCAAGAAAAATCAAAGATGCAATCAACGCAATCAATGAAGCGTCTGGCGATCCACCATGGTACGATAAGAGCTTGGTTGAAGGCGACGCAAGACTTGCATTCCAGAGATGCCTCGATGCTCTGCTGGATGACCCGAAAGTGTCTTTGGAACTGCGGGGAAAAGACCGGAAAAAAAACTGGTCTCAAGTAGTCTCAAGATCACCACATATCAAATGAGGTTGGCTTCAATAGTCGAAAAATAGGGATGTTCCATGATTTTCCATGATTTTCCATGATTTTCCTTGGATATTGAGGAGTTGAAAGGACGATTTTGGCAACGGAATGTCGTCATTTCCCAGCGCCCAGTGACGCATTCGAATGCTGCGACCAGCTTCCCAAAGCTGTTTCGCCAAGTGCACCCCACGTGTCGCCGCCGCCTTCAATCGCCTGATCCCGACACCGTGGTGATCTCCCGTGGTCATCTTAAACACTCCCTATATGAATGGCCCCGAAGATCTCCGAAGATCTGTAAATCCTCTACAAAATCCTATAAAATCCTATAAATCCTCTATGAAAAAACATGAGTAAACCATATTAAACCATGTTTTCTGCGGGACGTTTAATATTGAGGGGAAGGGATTAGATGGTTGGACCGTTGGACCGTTGGACCGTTGGACCTTTGCCATGATGGAACATCATCTCCAGCTACGTATGAATATGCCTAACTTTAGCTTATCAGCATTTATGGACTGATCAAGACTGATCCATCCTGAAATATCCAGACTCTATTTCTGACAGGTTCACATAATGACAAAATGTGTAACCTCAAAATCCCATGGTGTGTCATGGTGTGTCATGGTGTGTCATGGTGTGTCATGGTGTGCTATCATTTTCCATCTTCACATTGCCATCATATTTCCTTAGGAATCCTTAACTTGTCTCATTGGTTAAATCCCCGTGTCCCGTAGCACGTAGCCTCGTATTACTCGTATGCCTCGTTTTTCCCAACGATCCAAACGATCCAAACGCCTGAGCCTTTGCTGCAAGGCCTTGCCGCGGGGCGACTCTGCCCAGCCCCTGCAAGCGACTTTCGATGGATCCAACATGATCCAGCATGATCCAACATGATCCAACATGATCCAACATGATCCAACATGATCCAAGTGTTTTGCCTCATTTCGTTCAACCAAACATAACCAAACTAATCAAACTATCAATCTCTTGAAAAAGTGAGGAGACAGACTCTTCCTCCGTTTGGATCTTACATTATGAACAGTATTGTGCCGCCAGGGTCTGGTCCAAAAGCTGTCAATTCCTCTGGGATGGCTATCATCTGCTCCATTACACCCGAAACATCTCAAAACCGAGTTTTCCAACGAGCCGAAAATGGAAAGCTCTACACAATAGCCGCAATAGCCACTCCCCCTTGCTTACAATGTGCGCGCCTCGCAGCCGGGAGCACTGTACGCCAGGCCTTTCGAAGTTCTCAGCAAAAGAGACGTACAGTGGCAGATACTTTCAGTAAAATCGATTGGGATACCTCATTACCCAATAGATACTTTCAGTGGCAGTTATTTACTGATTGGGTAAACTTGGGACGTGGCAGATACTTTCAGAATTCCATTTCTCAGATGCCTCGACTGCGAGCCGTGAGATTCTGTACAACAACGACTGCAGGAGGCTGCCAACACCTCGGAGCGATTGATGTCAAAGGCATGTGGCAAGTCATCGGGGTACCTCTGGAACTACAGAAATTGGTCATAGTTTATCACTTGATTGTATTACAATTATTGTAAATTACAATTGTAATTACAATTGTAAT
>Ga0126342_10008140_pt1 | contig 18762 bp, 24 predicted proteins | sample Cyp1metagenome_FD_92528 | JGI IMG/M metagenome (GOLD analysis project Ga0126342, IMG submission 92528) | Coral microbial communities from Lord Howe Island, Old Settlement Bay, Australia - Cyphastrea 1 metagenome | ecosystem: Host-associated > Invertebrates > Cnidaria > Coral ...
GGGGGTAATGCCTCGTCAGGGAATGTGTCGTCACAATGCGTCGTCAGGGGGTAATGCCTCGTCAGGGAATGTGTCGTCACAATGCGTCGTCAGGGGGTAATGCCTTGTCAGGGAATGTGTCGTCACAATGCGTCGTCAGGGGGTAATGCCTCGTCAGGGAATGTGTCGTCACAATGCGTCGTCAGGGGGCAATGCGTCGTCAGGGAATGTGTCGTCACAATGCGTCGTCAGCGTCAGCGCCAAATGTCAGACCCAAGCTGCGGGTGCCTTGTATAGAGCGAACCGCCCCTGCAGAAAGCCACACCAGAAAATACCAGAACACTTCCGAACTAAAGCACCATACCAAAGAACATGCCAAAGAAATCCAAAGAACACACCATATCGATCCATATCGATACTGTGAGACTAAAACATTCCATTCGTCGTATTTCTTAGTTGCCAGTCGTTCTAAAGTCAGCGCGGCCGCCATCTGCATTGTGCCTTTTGACTTCACGAGGATGCCACTCAGGTGTGGCATGTATGCATGCTTACAGAGAATCTTAAAGATATTTACCACACAAATACTTACACATTCAAGTCATGGGCATGTTCCAGGAAGTTCCAGGAAGTTCCATGGAAGTTCCATGCAAGTTCCAGGAAGTCCCTGGAAGTTCCAGGAAGTTCCAGGAAGTTCCAGGAAGGTCCAGGAAGTTCCAGGAAGTCCCTGGAAGTACCAAGAAGTTCCAGGAAGGTCCAGGAAGGTCCAGGAAGGTCCAGGAAGGTCCAGGAAGTCCCTGGAAGTACCAAGAAGTTCCAGGTTGATCCAGGAAGTTCCAGGTTGTTTTGTTCCCAGCAGTGCTCGTTGAGTTTTGACCTCTGGGTCTGGGACATCACGGGGAATTCCTGGACCTCTGCCATTAATTGGCCATTGCCAAGCCAGTGAAAAGCATTTCGCAGCTAGGTTACGTATACCGACGATCAAATATACAGTAGTAATGTATAATATAGTAAAATATGATGTATAATAGTATAATGTAATATGATGTAATATGTAAGTCACGTAGGCTATGGAAGTCATGTAAGTCCTGTAGGTTCTGTAAGCTATGGAACTGGTTCTGAATCGGAAGATTCCCATGCGGCTTTGTGTCGGCTTCGTGTCGGCTTCGCATCGCCAAGGAGTGAAGGTCGTGGAGCTTGGAACTCAGACACCACTGTTGCTGCATTGCTGATCACGCATACAGAGCATCTGTGGCATCGAGTCCAGACGTGGCCCAGACGTGGCCCAGAGATGGCTATGTGGGTGACAGAGTTTGTGACATCTTGTGACCTCACTGAGAAGAGAAACCATAGAGAATAATAGAAGCAAGGCCAAAAATCACAAACTCTAAGAACATGATCTACTTCTGACACCGTTTGACTCGAATCCCCGTGTTTTTTGTTCCTCTCTCTAGTGCGTCTTAAGGTCAAGGTTGTGATCACACGCAGGTATTTACATGACAGAGGGTTGGTTTGTGGATCTTGTGGTATAACTTGTGGTATACATCACGTAGTTGTCAGCTGTATAACAAAAACGTTTTGGGGGCTGACAGATGAGGTGCATTGCAGCCGGGTCTAAATGTGCCGGACTAGCCACCCAAGTAGGGCCCCTTTTTCAAGGTGGAACACATTCGTGGATGGCCATAAAACAAGATAGATTTTGAGACAACAGGGGCTTAGGCGAAGCATGGTTTCTTTGCATCCCGAGTTTTTCTATGTCCCAGCATGACATTCCTAGAGTCCTGGAGTCTTTGTGCAACTGCTGAGGATGTGAACACTCTCCAATGGTCATACCGTGACATGCTTAGTACATGCTTAGTACATGCCTAGTCAGAAACATACTAAGCATGGACCGAGCATACTGCTTGGATCTGCTTGGAGTGTTGAGGTTTGAGTCCAGCAGTGCTGATGAGAATTCGTCTGAGGAATCGACCGAAAGGAGGATGAAATCTTCTTCGCAGCTTATCCACCCTACACTTACAGCCAGAGCCTTATTGTGCAGTTGGACATGGTTTTACTTCCGCGTGCTAGACATTGGACGTGAATGTATTTCATGGTTCGCAATATTTCTCAATGAGAACCTGGCACAGCACTCTTCGGGTGGAATGGGCATGGTGTGAATGGTCTGTGAATGGTCCGAATTCTCAACCGTTCCATCCAGTTCTGTCGGGTCGTCCCAATCTGTTTCGCTTGGCCAATCTGAGCCCCTGTTTGTTCTGTTTGTTCTGAGGCATGATGTACAGTTTCTTGTCTTCCCTCGAGCAGAACGCCTTTGCCAGGTGGTCCCGGGAAGATTCTTAGCAGCGGCTTACTGCTTGTGCTCAATGGACTTCTTACAATGCTTACTGTGTCAAAAGGTGTCAATAAAGTACATTTTTTGACTAACATAGTTTTCTTCAGTTTTCAGTAGATTTCGAGATGATTCTGCCGTGTCTTCAGTGGGAAGGCAGAGTGTTGCACCTGCGCGGAATACCATTCACCGATTTCTTTTGGGAATGCTTGGACAATCGGACACTCCAACCTCTTTTGGAATAGTTTGTGTCACAGTTTGGACAAAATGCGGCAATTGCGCAAAGTTGAAGAAAGATAAGAGTACAAGTTGAGCCTTATAGAAAGGTAGCACAGCGTGCACCAAAGGTACCATGTGAAATGCGGTGCATGGTGTCATGACATCATGACATGTGTGCCCTGTGCATCCTGCGCATCCTGCGCATCGCACAAACTCCCCACGTGCCCACGCTGTGCCCGGCGAGGCGCCACTTCCAACGCCGCGAGCTCTGCCGGTCCATTGGACAGTTGCGCCTCGGAGCATTTTTTGGACCCGGAAATACCTGGAACGGCTGTAGAAAACGGCAATAGAAACCGGGTGTAGAAAACGGGTGTAGAATACGATGTCACTAGAGTTCGGGTCCCAGATTCTCAGATTCTGCACTTCTGTTTTGTTGCTGACACTAGCAGAATTTGAAGAATTTGTTTTAAACACAAACCATATGATATTAAACAGTTGAGATGTTGAACGCTACAGAAGCACAGTTCTGGACAGGTAAAGCCAAAATTCTACTGCAGTTCTACTCTCTCTGCCGACCCAAGACAGCATAAAATCCAGCGAGGTTCAATTTATGTACAAGTAGTTTGTCTTTGTTGTCTTTGCGTGTGGTCAAAGTGTGTGACAAGACTACAAGACTGTTCATTTTATTTTCGTTTTGAAATGTATTGTAACAACATGTCTTAAACCATGTTACAGCATGCAGCAGCATGTTTTGTTATTTTTTGAATTCACAAACGTATTGATACGTTTTGTATCGTTTTGTTCTTTGACGTTTTCCCACAACGCGGACGACACCTCCACCTATGCGGTGTGCGTCGTGCGGTCGTGGTGCTTTCGGAGGCCCGTGCCGTTGCTCGTCATTGAGGAGGCGAGGACATGGACACTGGACACTGGACACTGGACATGGCTGGATGCGACGGGTCGGAAGACATCGGACATTTGTGACATGGCGGGTGTGCGGCGTCACACTCCTTTAAACCATTGAAATCTGTTTAAGAACACTGTTCAATGATGTTTAATGGTTTAAAACATGTTTGAAATATGTTTAAAGCATCTCTTAAATCATGTTTAACATACCTTTTCTCTTCTTTCTCTTTTTTGGCATGTTTAAAGCTTCCTTCACAGAAAGAGAAGCTTTCACAGATTTTCTCTCAGTTAAAGGCAGTCAACAAATACAACAAATACAACAAATACAACACCCGGCGAAGACCACGTCCATCCAAGTCCCCTTGTTTTCTTCACACACGCAGCGTTACACGCATATAATACGCAGCGTTACACGCCGGATATACTACACGCAGGGAGCCGTGGGAGGCCCAACTCTTCCGGTTCCACCCGCTGTATCGCCTAAATTTTTTATCCGGAACGGCGATAGGCTCGGAAATGGCTAAATGAAAATCAAATGGGCAATAGTTATGCAATAGTTTAGTAGTACTTAGATGTACTTAGTAGCAGTTGATACATGTTGATCTTGGCACATGGCCCACCAAAGGTTCGGAACTGTGACAAAACATGACAAAACAGCGGTCTGGGAAGGGGAACTACCAACGCAAAAAAAACACCCTCCTAAAGGACAAAGCTTTAGAAGAATACATGTACCATGGGAAAAAGGAACACACATCCAACGAAGGAACGAAAAAGAATCAGTTGTGTTTAGTAAAACTTGTGTCAATGTACGGTTCATTCACAAATGATCAGTTTGAATTTCCTTTCACCCTGGCACTGCATTGCTTGCGGAAAATGACTAGCTGCATCTAGCTGCTAGTACTTGCGCGCTTACAACGCGTACAATCCTGTACTTGCCGGAGGCAAAAGTGAACACTGTACAATTTGTTACAAGGCGTTGTAGATTTGTAAGTGTCCAGCAGTACGTTGTGACCCATGAGGGGGTGAACGACGAGAGCGAGGCAGAGGGTCAGCGGGATACTCAGTTACTTCTCAGTGACTTCTCAGAGGGAGTGAACCATGTTGCACAAACCCGTCACAAGCTTTGCTGTGTGTTTTCAAGGATGGAAGCAAAGGAAGTAAAGGAAAAGTGCCTTGGCCAAGATCTCCCCAGAAAGCTATTGGATTTGTACCAAGAACATGCAGAAACTATTCAACAAATGTCAATAAATTATTAAAACCATTGATGAAAACTGAGATGTCGAGCACCCCTGAACACCCACTCCTGCTTTGCAGTTAGCGGTGGAGTTTTTTATTTCTGCATCTTCTGGTTTCGGCACCCTGAAATCTGACAAATCAGCAGCGCAAAATGGTGGCAGAGTGAACTCGCTCGCTCCAAGGCTTGCCATTGTGATCATCGCACGACAGCATCCTGGCGAAGTCGTCGGGTGCGAGACCCGATACGACACCCAGGGCCTCAAACTACTTTAACTTGAGCTACGCTACGCTGCTTCACATTTTTTTGAAACTCGAAACTCAGAAAGATATAGGAAGAATTTGAAAGTCAATGGAACTTTCGAAAGTCAATGGAAGTCTTTCGAAAGGGTCAAATATGGTCAAATTATGTTGCATTTAACCCGGAAACTGCAACGAACAGGTCCTGGGCTGTTCAAGGCCTGCTGCGATTCTTGTTGGGAGCCACGCCCGCTGCAAAACGCCTGCGTCGGGGCCACGTGCGATGTGCGTACCGTACTGCGTACCGTACTGGGTAGTGACAGTGACAACAGTGACGGATCACGCACTCGTTCTGTGCGACGCAGTGCGATGCAACACCGAGGTGAGGAGTTTGTCTTCCACGCAGGGTCCTTCAGAATCTCAAAATCTAAACAAGTCACACTTGCCAGATGCTTGCTTCACACTTGCCTCACACTTGCCTCGCACGTGAAGTGTTTTCTTTCAGGCATAGGTTTCAGGCATTTGTAATATGATGTGTATGCGTTTGTCTGGATTTTGGCAATATTGGATACTATTTTGATAATATTTGGCTGTCTCTGCCAGTCTCTGCTGTTTGTCTGAGATTGCTGCTGTTTGTCTGAGGTGATTCCGTTAGTCAATGTGGATGGCGTGGTGCATGGCAATTCTCGTTGCACATTGGCTGGAGTGGATCCCAACAGGGTGTGGTGAAGGGCTCAGCCGGGCGAGTCAGTGAGAGTGCTAGGGCTTGTCCAGGATAGGGTCACCTAGGGTCACCTACGTTAGGGTCACCTAGGGTCACCTAGGGTCACCTAGGGTCACTTCCAGACTAGCATTCTTTTAGCCGTGAGCAGTTGGTCATTGAGTTTGGATGAGTTTGGTATTTCAGTTATTTTCGGCTTCCTTTTGATATCTCTTGATCATGTTCAAGCTGTATATTCTAATGCATTTTAAGACGTTTGGATTTCGTCTTGTCATTTGAATGTTTGTGCTTAATTATTGCTCCGTGCTCTACATCGGTCCGGCGGGTAGGCACGATCCGAATCCGATTCTGCACCCAGTGGTCTTTGCTCTGAAGAATCACATGAGAAGTCTTTCACAGGTGCGCTGGGCGCTGTCGTGGATTTGGAGTCAGATCAAAGTGATCAAAGTGATCAAAGTGATCAAAGTGATTCTGTGGCCAGTCTGTGGCTCACTTTCTGTGTGAAAGCAGGTGTTCTATTCAACATGGTTTAACATTTAAACACAAGTTTAAACACACTTTATACATCTTTATACCGTACACCCAAAACAGTTGTGCTTGTATTTTTTCCTGAGCTCGCCAACGCAGTCTTTCATAGTCTTCCGAATGTATTCTCTTTCGTGTCGGTGGTGTTCGGGTGTCTCCCTTCGACCCCCTTCGCTAGAGGAGTTTTTGGTCCTTGACTTCCCTGTGCTTTGTTCCTCTTGTGGTTCCAATTCTTTTTGAATTACCTGTTCAATGTGTTGGCTTTCTGTTGGCTTTCGTGCTGATAGATGGGCTAATACATAGCTTAATTGCCGTGGGTTTTGGGCTTGGCTATATTTATAATATCTGCCTTGGAACAACGCGAGGCACCCGTGATACAGCACACAAAGAACCTTCTGAAGTCAATGCAAACTGCAGACATTGTGCAGCGCACGACTCGTTCTCTCCATTGTTTTGAATGGTGCATCTTTTGTTACTGTGCAAGACATGCTCTCCACAGACGAATTGCTATTTGGAAGATGACATGAAGACAACATGAAACATTGATTTCAGCCAGTACAGACAGCAGCAGGCCTTCAAAGTCAAAATGAACAAAATGAACCAGCAGCACACCGAAACCCAAACCTTTTTCCTTTCGAGCTGCTGCAATGTCTTGCTTGGATCTTGCAAACCCTACGACTTCAAAAGTAGCAGTCTGGCTGTACCTTAGACTGTTCTACAAAAGTCGTAGGAAAGGAATGCCTCAAGGCACTCAGGGAGGGGCTCAACCCGCTCCCGCAGAGCCTCATACTCGCTCACTGATTTGAAGACCGCTCGTGCAATGGCTGTGTTGAGCTTGGCCGGGTAGATCTTGGCCACTGCTGTGTTGAACATGCCTTCACTGTCCTTGCCCTTGAGGATACGGTGCGCCCCAGGAGCATGATCATACCGTCCTCCACAACCAATTGCTGAGGATCTCCCTTCTCAAGCTCGGCATGCGGATGAGCAAGAGCGTAGTCGGCTTCCGAGCCTCGCACCCCAGCAGGCACTGGTCGAAAGTCAGCAGCTGTGCGCAGTGGAGGCGCTTGAGCCACCTTGCCATCTTGCTACTCCAAGTTGAGCTCGGTCTCTTTGTCGCAATCCACACCGTGAATGCAGGGTGTTCCAAGAAGGCCATGCCTCCTATCCGTGCATTCGCGACCACCATGGTGAGCATGAAGCGCATCAAAATTGTACCAATCCTTGTCTGTCTCCATGATTTTGCAGAATTGTGGGGCACTCCATAGGGCCAGTCATGTGATCGTAATGGGGGGAGCCGCCCTCCATATGCCTGGCCGCCGTGTATGTCTCACACGGCGGGCCCCCCCCCTACGCCGCAGATGGCACCAGAATAGATGCGGTCCAGCCAGAAACTCTTGCTGGATTCCAAGGTAAGATCTCCCCCTTCCTTCTGAATACACAAGTCAACGGAAAGACAAAAGATTTGGGTTTGGTTTTGTTCCCATTGCGCCTCGTTTTGATGATGAACATCCCCAACTCTTCGGTATCCGCTGAAGAAATGAATGGAACAAAGAGTGCGAATATGCAACGCTGCGTGCATTCTCGCCAGTCCAGTCATCTCGTATATCCCTGCTTCTCCTTTGAGTTGCCCACCTGCAGATTGAAGCACAAATGGCATGACACCTGGCTCCTCAATGTCCTCTTTGTCCTCCACATTGGTCTCTACGCAAAATCCCTCCAATGCTTCATACATTGGGTGGGGGTCTGGGGGAAGTTGAGGTCCATACGCCTTGATCATAGGAACCAATGCATTCGTTTTGAGTTTTGAGCCATCCCTGACTCTTCATACTCCTTGCATGCTTCTTGTCCTCCTCGGCCATCTCGTGCATTACCTCTTGCCGAAGTGGTGGGAAGCATGCCTTCACCCTCTCGAAGCAAGAGGGGACTGCTTGCAAGTGAGTAGCCAATCTTGGTCGATGTGTAAAATTCTTGGCACAGTTTGGGCAGCTGCCATCGGTGACATAGTGGGAGACCAGACTCCGGTAGCTATGCATCTTCATTGCATGGACGGACAACGCCTTCTTGGATGCGAATTCTGCTTGACAAGTTTCGCAAATCCAGGATGCGGCCTGCTGCTCCGTGACATCAAGGTCAGCCAGCGCTCCATCACGCAATAGATCAAGCTCAAAGCTTCTCTCCCAAACTGTTGCTTCCGCTGTTTCTCTTCTGCATTCCCGGCATGACCTGGCTGCTTTCTTGGCCCTGGTAGTCCACTGTTGGTCCAGTTTGATGAACATCCACCAGTCGTTCAAGTCAGCTTCTGGCGAAAGCCTCAATCTTGGCCCTGCAAAGGTGCATAGCCATGCCAGCGACGATCTCAATGACGTAGTCCATGATGTCTCAACCGCCCCATCTCCCTCTTGCATCAGGCTCCACAATGCCCCAGGGCAATGAATGAGCAAGCGCGGGAGATATCGAAGTCTTGCAATGTGTAAGAGGTCGCTGGGGGGGTATCATCCCAAGCACACCACATAGGGTCGCCGTAGTGAAGGTGAATGGTGGTAGCCCTCGAAGGTTGCAACTTGCCAGCGGTGGGATCATGCTACGCATGGCGGCTTCCCATTCATCGACTTCCTTTTGGGTAACTCGAGTGAGCGCTTGTACATTGAAAAGCATCCTTGACATGACCAGGGATTCAAAAACCTGCACTTTGGTTGAGGAGGAGATGTTCTTCTTCTTGAAGAAGGGTTGAATCAGCGGGCCCGCTGCCTGTTTTGCTGTGCGAACTCTCTCCTTGAGGGCATGTTTGGGCTTTCCATCAGAATGGACCCATCCTCCAAGATGCTTGTAGGATTGGACTACTCTGAGGTGTAGCTCTTCGTTCCCGACTCTGATGGGTATCACAAAGTTATTGGCCACTAGCTCCTGTTTGGCCTTCTTTGCTCCCTTCCCAACAAAGGCACGAAGTACTTCAGTTTTCCCTGCTTCCATATTGAGCTGGAGCCCTCTTTTACTGGCTGCCTCATGAACAGCTTGAAAAGCCGTCTCAATGAGGACTTGCAGTTCGTCCTGGGTCTGTGCTCGAAGTAACACTGCCAGGTCATCCACAAAAGCCACCTCGCACCAAGCATGGGCTGGGATCTCTCTTCTCATATGAAGATCATGTACAGGTTCTGCATCTCCTTGCCACTTCGCTGCAGTTTGGGTTCGGATGGTGTTGTTAACGTCCTCCAGGATGACCGTCATCAGCATGTTGAACAGCACATCCCCAACTGGATCTCCCGGCCTTGTCCCTCTGGTGGTAAAGGCAACTTCAGGCAGTCCTTCCATCTGAAAGAGTGTGGTCCTGAAGATATCAGTGAGAAGAAATTGCGCATGGCGAGAGATGCCCTCTGCGGCGTTGTCGTGCGCCGCTTGCTGCATCAGCTGTTCGATCTTCTCCTTAATGCCCATGTTCGTCAGCGCCGCAATGAATGCTGTGCCGTCGATGGGTAATTCGCAAAGACCTTGACGGATAACCGTGTAGAAGGCCGCGCGGAAGTCAACGAACAGTGCAGCCGCAGGCATCCTCTGTGTGGCTGAGTGTCGAAAATGTTCTTGCACCAGGAGATGGGGTGTGTCTGTGCTGCATCCTGCGCGACCTCCGAACTGAATATGCTTGATCTTGTTTTGCCAGGCCCGAGCGAGATGGTCTCGAAGTGCAGAACGATACAATTTGGCAACCACATTGTTGATGAAGATGGGCCTGTAGCCCTCGGGGTTGGATCGATGGAGTTTCCCTTTGTGAAGGGGCACCAACCTTCCCCCTCTCCACTCATTCGGTTCTCTTCCACGCAGGGCCACCTTTGTCGTGAGGGCCACAATGTGATGCACCATTGGCCCAGCACCAGCCTTAATGACGTCTGGTGGGATGCCATCTCGCCCGGGTGCTTTCCCTCGTTTGATAGTCCTGATCTTCTTTGCAATCTGATCCGTGGTTGGTATGGCTTCGATGTCCACTGCGTCAGGTGGGAGACCAAGGGATGGTGGCATCATCTTGTGCAGGAGCTCTCTTGACATCGGCAAGCCTCCTTCAACTTCTGCAAATTGTCGAAGCCACATCCGTTGTTGCTCTTGGAAGGAGCCAAGTGGATGGCCCTCCTTACCTTTGAGCAATGGTAGAGGCCACTTCTGTCCTGTTTTGTGGGCCGGTCTGCCTCCAAGTCTGGATAGGAGTCGATAAACCAAATGGAAGTCCTTGAGGTCGCCGGCATCCTTGAGATTGGTGACAAGGTGCTCATAGTACACCTTCTGGTCCTCTTTGACCGCTTGCCGAACCTGTTTCTCCAGCAGCTTCATCAGTTCAGTTTTGTAGTACTCATCCTGCAGAAGGTCCTGCTTCCTCCCACAGTCGAGGGCTGACCTTTTCAGTTGGATGAGTGCCAGCGTGTTTTCTGATAGTCTTGGTCTGGTCTTCTCCTTGACCGTTGTGGTGAAGTGCTGCTTTGCCAGCTGCAAGACTGAATGCTGCCAAATTGCTGCGTGATCGTCTGCATGGACGTTCCAGCATGGAATGGGCATCGAGTTGAGTGCTTGTTGGAAGTCCTTGCACTTTTGAGGATCAAGCATTGCCAATCTACCCCAACGTGGTTTCTCCTTGCTGGCTTCGGCTGGCCACCATCCTCTGACATGCAAACATACTGGGAGATGGTCATCATGAGTGAACCCAAAGTCCTGTGTGTTGCATGTCCACGATGCCCAGCAGCATTCTAGTGCCTGCTCAGTGCACATCACGTAATCACGCCTGAGCTTGTTGCCTCTCGTGTGCTTCCATGTATGGTGGTCACCGATGTGGCACCAGGGCATTGTGGTGGGCGCATAGATCTTATTCTCCTCCAAGAAATATTCCAAAGCTTGGCCTTGTTCGTTTGACACTTCAGCACCATGGGTGTCAAAGAACTCTGAACTTTTTGTCGCTAATGGAGCATTTGCGTCGATCAGAAGCCAGGTCAGGTCTGACAACTTGGATTTCCTGAGGATTGTTGCGGTCTCGTCCCACCATTCACATACTTGATCAATGCTTATAGTAGTGCTTTTGCATGGAGCATGCAGCACTGCAAATGAGATCATGAAGCCATTGCCGGTGAGATTGACCACCAACCTGCGGGGATCGGTCCATGCTGCTGCCATCCTGGTTGCAGCTAGTGGAATCTCTGCGCCTTTGCAAATGGACATGGTTCTGTGTATCCAAAGCTCGCATCCATAATCAGGAATTCCATTAATGACTTTTGGCCCCGATGCTAAGATGGAGTAGTGGGTTGTTTGGTACCTTCCTTCTTTCCTTCTTGACTCCTGGATCCCAACGACTGCCCATCTTTCTTGATGCCACTGACAGTCTAGCCGCTCAGCTCTCGACGCAACAGGATCACCATCTTGAAAATCGTTTTTGTCATTGAGGGCCAAGACATTTGCTGTCGCGATCTTGAAATCGATCTGCCTCCAAACCGAACATTTTTTGTCATTCTGCAGCTGCTAAGGAAATCCCTTGTGCTGTCTTGCACTGATCTGTACAGCTACCGAACATTTGGTTGGTAGTCCGGCAAAAATCGGCCTTGACTGCACGTTTGGATGCTTCGGTGACAGCCTGCAGCCACGCAAAATCCCGCTCTTCGAGCTGGGAGAGGTCACGCTCTGCAAAAACTTGTCGTCGCACACGAATCGCCAGTCCCGCCAAAAGGGTGTCAATCATTGCCTTGCACAAATGAGCCGGGTACTCTTTGTCCCTTGCGGTCTTGAACTTGCCATCAATGGCATCAACACCTGCTAGCTGGCATGAAGGACGTTTGGCGTCCGGCTGGGCCAATGCATGAAAATGCATCGCCATATGAGGGAGACCCATCAACCTCAAGGTCGTAGGCTTAATCACGTCGGCCCCAAACTTCCATTGCTGAAAGTTCAACTTCTGGCTGCCTGGGGCTGACTCGCAGAAGGTCTGTTGGAGGCTGGTTCGCCAAGTGCTGGCGTACTCCTCGTTCGAGTGCGGCACCGGATGTTCCATCATGGATGCTCCACCTTGCACCGCAATGCTGACCTCGCTTTTGATGTTCGAGAGCATCAAGGCACTCCCTGTATCGAGTTGACAAAGTTCGCGAAGGCTAAGCATCGGTAACCCCCAGGACCTGGTCGCGGAGCGTAGTGGACGCGGCCAGCGTAAGTGCACCATGAACTCCGGTGGCGGCAAGTGCCTCGCCGCCGACCACGTTTCACACGGTGGTCCAGAGGTCCAGAAAGGGAGGCGGTGATTAGGCCAAGGGAAACCATCTTCAATAAAACTTGAAGTCCTTCGCCCTCAAGCAAGTTACCCTGTTGACCACACACTGCCGTATCAAGGGACAACAAAATCACCTCCACATCAGGAAAGTAGGTTTTCTGCAGCACTTCTACCCAGTGGTGACAATCGTTCTCACGTCGCCGTCCGGAGAAGAGGTGCACGATGTAGATGACGCGGGACCCGTCACTCCGTCGGCAAACTGGCACTGGCGGCTGCTCAGTCCATGTAAGGACGGGAGCGCCCACAAAAGAATGTACTGTAGACCATCAGCAAGCGAGTCATACAAATTCTCCATGGGCTCGATGGGGGCTCGACAACGCGCATCTTCATGAGGTGCTTGCATTCGATCATCTCGCTCGGTGTCATCATCCGGAGGGACAAAACGATGCAACTTTTCTAACCGATCAAGTAGATCTGAAAGAGGTAGGTCATCAAGAAGGGCCAAGTATTGTGATTCAACCTCGATCTGGAGATCTGGATCTTCAATGTCAGCGATGATGTCACACATCTGTTCTGGTCCCCAGAGGCCGAAAGCCCAAAGCGCGAGAAGATGATGTCATTCACTCACCACTGCATATTGATCTATGCACATGCACCAAGAGTGAACTAAAATGTCACACGGGGCAGGCGTCAAAGCCCATTGCTTCGCCAGCGCATTCAATTGTTCATGAACCTCATGACATTCAGGGAATCCTGCCGCTTGCCAGTCACGCTGCCACGCAGCCCAATTGATCTCTGTGAGCACGCTCCCAGAGTGGCTGAGGTGGTTCAGGGGCAGGGCCGTGAGCACGTATCCACGGCAAACGGAATCTTCCTTGATGAATGTTAGCCAGATCTATTGGTGTAGAGGTCGTAGAGGGATCGATGTGTTTCTGTAGCCACCAAAAACAACCCTTGGCATGGCGTCTGGTATAGCGAATGTGTTGTTGCAGCCTCTGAGCCGTCCAAAAACACCGACCACAACACAAGCACGTACTTGTGAAAACATACGATCGCTCTTGAGAAATACGCTGGTGCTGCTTCCATCGATTCGCATTCAGCCCCTGAACAGTGGAGAAGGATTTGCAACATTCATGGCAGGGGAAGATGGATGCGGCCTGCACGTCAGGGCCTGGAACATCATCAAAAACTACTCCCTTCTGCTGACAATGCGCTTTCAAGTCACGATGCGCACGTAAGACACGATGGGCAGTGTGCTCCTGCATGATCCGCCTGCGTACAGCACGCCTGATCATCTTAGGCGCTTGAGGTGGCAAGTCATGAATCCACTGCATAACTTCTGCAGCAGTGTCAGGGACAAAAGTCTGGCCATTCATGTCCGAAAACCAACGAATAGCTCTACCACGAATCATCATGCAAAGCATCTGCGGCTGTGATGGTGTCCCACACCATAGAAGGCGCATGCTGGTGCAACTGCAGCAAGAACAATAGGCGATGTTTGGTCAGGCGTAAGGCCAGGCATGGCAACTTCCAGGTGGCACGCGGCTCTGCGTCAGAAATGGTGTCCTGTGACCAGAACCCGTTGCCAATAATCCGCCTCTGCCACTTTACAATGGCCGCTTCCAGACGGTTGAACATTCTGGTCGCCAATGTAGTCCAACTTCCTGCGCCATAGAAGACAATGGGGAGGACCAGCGATTCAAGCAATTTCAGTCGAACCGAAACAGCAAGGCGTTGATTGCTGAAGATGGCCTTACTCATCAATCTGTAGGCATTGCTGGCTTTGCCGATCTTCTGGTTGATATCGTTGCAGATGTCTGTACTCTGGGCGATAGTGATTCCAAGGTGCACATATTGCGAAACGATCCGCGATGGAGCGTGCTCCTTGACTTCTAACATGCCAAAGTCATCCACAAACCTGTTGCGCCGTAACTGTGCGGAATCTTTGCCTCTGTGCTGGAGGATTGCTTCTGTTTTGCCCTTCTCACAGTTCAGTCGTAATCCATAATGACCAAAAATGCGATGAGTGAGCAACATGACTGTCTCGAGCGTATCGTCAAGGCAGTCAGCATGACAGCATGGCACCAAAAGTGCTACATCATCAACCCAAGCCAGCACCGGAGCAGGAATCTCAAGCGCAAGAGAGGCTTCCAAAATCCGTGGTACTTGTTGAAGTTCACCATGGAGAGTTTTAAGAAGATCACACATTAGCGCATTGTAAGCTAAGTCGGCCAATGGTGATCCTGGCCTTGATCCTCTATGAGTTTGAAAGAGGGCTGGCGACTGTGGACAGACAAACCAAGTGTGTTTGTGAGCATCCTGTACAGCTCGTGCCGTGGGCTCATCAATGTGGTCAACAAAAGCTGCTGAATGAGCACGAATATCATGCACCAATGCTTGCACGTCAAGCCCCTCATTGCAGAGGACTCGACACAATTCTGTCGCAAGAACTTCATCAGAACCAAACGCATGCTGCCTCAATAGGCAGTGGAAGGCACTGCGTACATCCAGGAAAACTGTTGCAAGAGAAATCTTGTGGGCAGCTGTAACTTGTTCAAACGAACTAAGAACCAAAGATGCGAAAGCCGTCTGCTGCCCTCGGAAACCACCGAACTGTGTAGGTAGTTTTGTCTGTTCCAGCCACGGCAAGACTTTGGTTCGTATCAATGAGTGGTAAACTTTGCCAAGCGTGTCTAGCAAAGTGATTCCACGCATGCCACTGGCTGTGGTCAGGCCAGTCTTTTTCATGATGGAGTGGACAGTATCTCCTTTAAATTGCAAGGGTTCTGCTGCAGGCAACCAGGATTTGAAGACCAAAAAGAAGAAGATCTCGGAATGCTCACGCATGAGATGTTGAAGTACTTCTGCTTGAACAGAATCCAAGCCTGGTGCTTTGACTCTTTTCGCTTGTCGGCACAGTTTTTCGATCTCGAGGCGAGTGGGAAGCCTTTGGAGGTCAATTGCCAGAGGTTGTTCGTCAGCTGCTGTGCGTTGCTGTGCCGCAAATTTCTTGAGCAAATTGTCATATTCAATTTCCTCACCTGCCTCAAGTGAGCAGTAGTTCTGAGTCAATTCCTTCACCGTTGGGCCAGTGCAGCGAATGTTGTGCTTCTTCTTCGCAATGGTCTTGGGGAGAAGGTGTTTGATCTGCCGCCAGAGGCCGTTCAGTCCTTCATCAGCGGCAACTTGGCTCTGCTTGTTTGCCATCTCCTCACAAAGTAGCGCTTGTCATCCTCACGTACGCCACGTAAGGCTGCTGCGCCAAGACGAGTGTATTGCCATGTGTGCAGGGCAAGTGACTTGTCACAAAGACGTAGCCATGGTTGGAGAGCAGCATCATCTCGCTCCCATTGATGACGTTGTCCTGCCCATGTTGCGAAAATATCTCGCAGAACGCTGCGCCGTTGCAGTGATGCAACCTGACGACATCGATGCCAATGAAAGCGTTTCTGACGGATAAGGATCCAAGTAGCATCAGTCAAATGTGCTTTCCGTCTCACTGCTGCATGTGGACGTGGCACGTGCTGTTGCATCCAATTCTGAAGGAGAGCAGCATGAGAATGCACATCAGTTGACCATGTAATGGTAGGCGGATGGAGATCACCATCTTGCTGTCGTGGCTGTCGTGTCTTCGTTTCAGATGTTTCCAAAAGACAACGCAGGGGAATTTCAACACACACACACACACTTCTGTGATCTTTCTTTGGTGATGGTCAGGTCAACAGGAGTGATGTATGACTTGATTGCATCTGTTCGCAAAGAGGCATCGACAGCAACGAAGTCCAATCTTGATGTGCTTCCGGGGCTGTGAGTCCATGTGAAATGGTCACCTTGATGAAAGGCTTCAAAGGTTTGCGGAAGAAACAAAGCACTGTCATGGAGCCATTGATGAAAATGCTGCCCTGCTATGTTTTCAATTTCAGCCCCAGCAGTGCCAATGGCTAGAGACTCAATAGAGCCGACTCGTGCATTTGCATCCAACATCGCAATAAGAGGCCAAGAACGTCGTGAAGACGGGATAGCATTTGAAGTTGCTTGCCACCAGTCCTCTAGAATCTAGAAGTTGTGAATCCTGGCCAGCGGGGGCATGTCCACACACAAGAATCAGACGGAGGTCGTCTTTGCGCAACTGAACCACAATTCGTTGAGAGCTTGTGTGCAGGATGCGCAGGTAAGTCAACGTGGTTCTCAGCAAAACCGGCGAAGTGGAAAAGGAGGATCAGGTAGTTCACAAGGTACATATACTCAAGGAACTCGTGAAAGACAAGGGTGCAAAGAAACACCGCAAAAAGAATGCAGAACCGGTGTTGACGGGGTTGTGTGAGATGTTGTGGTGGACCCCTAACCGCAATTCCAATCCTCCAAAAAGGCGCGGTAAGCCGCCCGCGGGAAAGACCAAAACTTCCCGCTAAGGCTATGACAGTGACCAACCACACAAGACTAACAACGGGCAGGTTGAGCCGGTTGAGCCGGTTGAGCCACCTTCAAACCGAACAAAGTGAAGAAAATGAAGAAAATCATAAGAAAAACTAAGAGCTAAGAAAATAATAAAACAAGAAATTACAACAATAAAAACTAAGGAAAGAGCTAATCTTAAAAGAGCTAATCTTAAAAGAGCTAATCTTAAAAGAGCTAATTATAGAATTAAGAAAAGCTGTCAGAAAACGACCCGAAACACCGAGACACCGAGACATCAACGAAGCGCTCCGCTCTCGGGGCACCGAGCAGATCATCGCGCCGCAGCCGCAGCCAATGGCCATCACGACGTCCCTGGAACATATCGATCTGAACATGTCATGTTATCATCTCTTTTCAAAACGAGAAAGGTAGAAAGGTAGAAACCAGAAAAAAATGAAGATTTTAGACGAGCCAATAAACACTTGAAAACAATTCACATTTTTCACATCTTTCACATCTTTCACATCTTGCGTATTGTGAAAACGGGTCAAGGTGTCCCCACTTTTGGCCCTAGAGGAAAAAATGGCTGCAAATGACAACGGTCACATTTTCTCGCCTAGAGATTTGAGACGCTCAAACACAATCGACAGCATCAACAGCATCAACAGCATAATAGAACGGCATTTTGAGAACTCGTCTCACAAAGGGGATGTGAAAGTCAGACACAGACTCTTGGAAGATGCGTAACACAAAATTTCATAAAGCTCAGAGAAGATCTTTGGCCGTGTTTCTTCGTTTCTTCTTAATGCTTTTGGCCCAGAGGTATCCCGGAGAACCATTCGAATCAAACCTTGCGGCCAAAGCGAAGGGTTAACCCATGACTTATTTGGTTTTTAAAAATTATGGCATACATTTATATTATAATCATTGCCGTTTTGCAAAAGTGGCTGGTGTCCCCCGGCCCCCATTTTGTGTCTCCTTAACAGTGTCTATAACCCAGACGAAGTGACAACCTAGAGCCTGCGTACTGTTTGAAAATTATCGGAGGTTGAAAAAGAAACATCGTGAAACACTCCTGAGATCTCCCTGAGATCTCCCTGAGCCCTTTTCCTGGAATGAGGTGTAATGGTTTGAGTTAAAAACTGATCTTCGTGAGAAATTGTGTAATTGTTTTGAATTTGCAATGTTTTTGTTTTGAGTCTGTCTGAATTCTGTCTGAATTGTGTCTGAATTCTGTCTGAATTGTGTCTGAATTCTGTCTGAATTCAACTGAGTTTGTCCTCAGACTCAAGCTCCGGTAAGTGCACTTATTCGGTATCAATGATGCACCGCATATGGCTGGCCATAAGAGAATCATAGGGAATCTGTAAGAATCTGCAAGAATCTGTATGTCAGCGACTGTCAGACTGTAGCAGCTGTAGCAAAAACAAGGAAAGCAGCAGGGACAAAGCGGGTCACCACAGCACTTTTACTCAAGCAAGCCACAGACACAAGAGACATCAAACCATCAAAGGAGGTGCTTCGCTGACTAGGTGCAGTTGCCACAGCATTGTGACTATGAGCTCAAGAGATGAGACGTTTTTTTTTTCAATTCTTTCTTTCGTCATTGTGCAAGTTGTGCCAATTGTGCAAGCTGCAGGGTTTGGTTTTGTGTCGATGAGTGTCAATGTATATGCAGACATATATATATATTATATCATATATTAAATATATTATATATATATTATATTCAATATTATATTATATATATTTTATATATAATATATATATATTATATATATAATATATATAATATATATATTATATATTTTATATATATTTTATATATATTATATATTTTATATATATTATATATATTATATATATTTTATATATATTATTTATCTTATATATATTATTTATCTTATATATATTATATATTATATATATTATATATATTATATATATTATATCATATTATATCATATTATCTCAGGTAGTATATAC
>Ga0126342_10008141_pt1 | contig 18761 bp, 16 predicted proteins | sample Cyp1metagenome_FD_92528 | JGI IMG/M metagenome (GOLD analysis project Ga0126342, IMG submission 92528) | Coral microbial communities from Lord Howe Island, Old Settlement Bay, Australia - Cyphastrea 1 metagenome | ecosystem: Host-associated > Invertebrates > Cnidaria > Coral ...
GTCAGTTGATTGGCCCTTGAGCCAAGTTGCAACAGTCGGAGGACGTCTCAACGACTGTGAAAACTTTAAAAAAGACCTTAGTGGGGGTGCAGTGGTACTCTGTGCATGTTTCCCAAACCGCACATACAAATCATCAAGCATGGGGATTTGGGATAAATTACTTCCAAAAGTTGTGAGAATGTCACCAGCAAATGGACTTTTCCACCAAAACCATGGGTAACCACATCCAGAACATGGGATGAGATGGGGATTAATGTGACCAATATATGTATATAGATGCAACCAAGAATCTGGATCATTTATAAGGAACTGATAAGGTAATCAGTGGGAGTCATCCCAAAAAGCTAGCAAACTCTCTGTCTGGATGATTTATTTTTTTTTGAAGATTGGGATAGGTGATTATCAGGCAGGCTCTTGTATAGCACACTCTCAAGACCTTACCTGGAAACCCAAGCTGGCTTCACATCCAGTAGCAAAGTCACTTTTTAAAGGTGTTAACATGGGTGTTTGTCTTGGTCTTTGTGGATTTTCCTCTGAATTTCTGGTTGAATCCTCAACATGTTCACTTTGCGGGAATTGCACACCTCAGTTGTTTTCATGGCACTCGGGGGCGAAATGCCGTGGATAGCGACTACACAACTGGTCATCGTAGTTTGATCTTTAGCACTTTCGAACACCTCATAATTTCAATATTTGAATGGACTCTCATGATTTTTCTGCGTTTTACACGGCAAGAACTTCAGGAGCATTCCACATCATTCCTCCATTTTGGGGTCCCCTTTGGTCCAGCCAGACCGGTGACTCAACCGGTGACGCCACCGGTCGACATCGGCAGGCTGTCCGACGTCACGGCGGCGGCGATGTGCTACGCAAATCAAGAGCCCGTGATGGATAGCATCTCGACGCCAAAAAACGTCGACCTGGACCTGGGAACATCTGACGGGGAATGGAACGGTAAACATTGGTTAGTAACATTCCCTAACTATTGGTTAAACATTGGTTGTTAACTGGGGATAGTTAACTGGTAAACCAGAGTTACCATCTGGTTATGACTAACATAGCCATGGAAAATCACTATGCTATTAATAGGTAAACCATCTATAAATGGGCCACTTCCCATGGCTATGTTAAACAATCAGATGGTAACTATCAAATGTTAGTAAATACCTGGTTAGACAACTAATAGTTTTTTTTTTCTATGATTAGTTAACCATTTATTGACAATCAACTATCAAATACCATAGAGTAATGTTCGTAAAGATAAATGTCAATCAACCATCCAACTATATCTTGATGGTTGGAATCCCAGCCACATGTCAAATTAGGGATGTCCAGGCCCTGACTCATTATGAGTCTCGCCAGTTTTTTTTTTTTTGGTGGAATCTCAAGCACTTGCGACGCTAGTGGGATATAAACCATGGGCTATAAGATGTCGCCAAACCACTTATTACCCTCTGGCAAACATACAAAAAACATCAAAAAACATCACCATCTCTAATAGGTACATCAACGAACTAAATGGCAATTTTATATAGATATGTTAAACTACCAGAGGGTAACTGGGACGGGCATCTACAAGTTTACAAGTAATTATACTCTATGCTGTCTGCAATGGATTGTTCCCCCAAATTCAAAATCTAAAAACACACGTGTACACAGGTACACACGCGGTTTGGACCCAAAGGCTAGAAACTCATCATGACTGATCCAGCCAATCTTCTGCTTCTTGAGGAATAGTTTCATTCTTGTTATTGCAAGGATTGGATTTGGAAGAACATGCGGCTTTGTCCGAAAATGCGGATGATCAACATCCCATTCAAAATCGTTCAAGTATGAATGACACATTTGTTTGATGCAATACTGGTAAAGCAATGTCACTCCAACCATCTATACTGGTTGGTGGTTTGGAACCATGGAATTTTATGACTTTCCATATTGGGAATGTCGTAACCCCAAGTGACGAAGTCATCATTTTTTAGGGGGGTAGGTCAACCACCAAGCAGTATATCTTGATGGTTGGAATCTCAGCCATGAACATGGTCCAGGAAAGTTGGCGGATGGCTGGTCCATCGCAGAGTGCCTTGGCGGAACTGGGGCCTTTGTGGTACCCGGTACAGAAAATGATGCTTTCACAGGCAACAACTGGGGATTTTCGAGTTGATCTATGTTGATCTATGGGGTTATGGGGAATGTTGAGTTGATCTATTTTGGCGAACTTGGTTCGCTAACTAGGGATGTATGGTTCAATATATCACACTAGTTTTCATGGGCTTTTTCGAACACATAAAAGCAACAAGCAGCTTTCACTTCTCCAGAGCGGGTGCACCAAACATCGAAACACTCACGGGTTGACCCTGGGGCGCTCCAGCGTGGCTGGAAAATATCTGAAAGAAATGGAGGTTTGCTGGGAAAATAATCTATAGATGTGGGTAAAGCAATAGGATCCACCATCCCCAAAATCACCATGAAGGGTTGGTAACCATCAAATTATGGTTGGTGTATCTGTATTGTCGCTTTACTGACATTCGTGGATTTTCCAGCAAGCCATGTTTGATTACCAAAGGGTACACTTCGTAACCCACTTCATCATTTCCAGGCTTTTGCCCTCCAGCAAACTAGCGGTAAACATGACATTGTTAAAAAAACACATTATATACACAGAAATTCTGGGCTTTCCGAAGTTTCCACATCTTGTTCTATGCAGCCACTGCTTACGTAGCGTTGGCCACGAGGCACGAGAACCTGAAGCAGATGAACTCGGTTTCTCGGAGGGACTTGACATCGGGACTAGTGACTAGTGATAATCTTGGGGGCTTCCTACAAAGGGGGTACCCCAATAGCTGGATGGTTTATAATGGAACATCCTAAAATTGATGATCTAGGGTTCCCCCCCATTTTAGGAACCTCCATTTGGAGTGATCAAGTATGATATGTAGTATTTGTGTTAACATATTGTTAATATTAACCAGAACATGTCTAGGATAGTGCACCGATCCGAGGCATTTTGGCCACTCTTGTGGGCAATGCATTTCAGGGATTTCAACGAAGAACCAACGAAAATTTTCCCCAAAACACGGTGATTTACCCAACCATGGATACTTCATGGGATGCAGAACGAACTACAAGCCTTTCAAGAAGCTGCAAGGAAGAAGATTGAGGTGTGCATGGGCATCATGGGCATGCCAACTTGATTTCAAACATGTGCGGATGCATTGTCCGCGAATTCGATTCCTAAACCGGGATGGTTTGCTCGGGACAGCCTAGGATTAAGGTGGGCCCTGCTAGATAGCACAGTTTTGAAAAGAGTTTTTCAGTAGATTAACTATGGTTTTTGGTAGATGTAGCAATCGCGGTTTCAACTAACCTCTAACCAGCGAAAATCCAGTGGCAGAGTTGTCAGGTGGTCGAGTATCATGCCCAACTTGGAGAGTTCTGAGAGGTGTTGGTCAAGATTCCCCATTCCAGTCACTGCTTCATCATGATTATCCTAGCGCAAATTGCCAGAAATGATGGGTATACTCGGTATATATATATATATATACTCGATTTTCAGACACACTCATTTGTTCGTTCTCGAATCTTCTCTCAAAAACTGGAAGAGTAGTACTGTGCCCTCCTTGTCAAACTTCATGAAAAATCAGGAGTTCATGGCCCATTCAACAGGCCTCAGGATGTGGCCAAGCTGTCAACGGGAATTTCCATGGGAATTTTTCATCCCATTGAAATCATTGGGTCTGTGAAGAACCACTGGTGTATCATGCTTTCATCACCAGAAATCAGCCGTGAACCACTGGTTTTATCATGGAATTTCATCACCAACAATTCAGCCGTCATGTTTATAAAACGAAGCGGTCTCCCGGCCCCGCGTCATCGGTTTTTTCAGGTGATTTGTTGGCCACTGATGGCATGCGAAAGGCGCCGAGCGGTTGAACTGAAAAACCATAGGTCTTGGGGCTACCCCAACATATATTCACATGATTTTTTTCATGGAAAATCCCACTAAAATGGATGATATCTGGGGGTACCCTCATGAAAAGGGAAACCTCCGGTTTCAAGTATTTTGGTTGAAAAAAACCATACAATGTTGGGATGATTGACTCAGACCAGCATGAATCTTTTGGAAGGGTTTTTCAACTAGTTAAAAACAGAAAAAAAACCACCAACCAGACAAGCTTGCTCCAAGCTACAAAAAGGTCAAATCGATTTACCCACCCCTGAAACATCCCAAAACGCCCCAAACTCGGATGTTGTTGACAACGCTGATGGATGACGACTTCAAGATCTTGCAGCTGTGCACTCCCATCCACCATGGTTTCGTTTACTTTGATTCTACTTGACCTGGTGACCTGGGTACCGAAGAGTATGAAGAGTGATCATAGACCCCGGGTAAACTATATGGGTATGGATCAATACCTATTAATACCATTTTTAGGGGGTTATTCACATCCATAAATCCCAGCTATTTTGATGTGAACTACAGGGGTACAAGGTTTTGACACACTGCCATATGGGACTTCGTAAATCATCGTTCAAGCCATCGTTTGACCGTCGACTCCTGGCTGTATTGATCTCCAGCGTTGCTTGGAGGGCGTTAGAGGTACGTCCAAGCTTTGGTGCCGTATATCTAAGTGGTCTATTTCATTTGCTTATTACATGCCCATTGCACCTGTTGACATACCTCTAACTTTGATGGATTTTGAATCATGGTTCATCATCATTTCTCTATTGAAGTTGCCCTTTGGGTATAGATAGGCCGACGCCGCCGTTTGCTCAGACTCTAAATTGTTTAAACTTAGACCTTGTCCCAACTTACTACACATGTTACACTACTACATTGGTTAAGATCTTCAATAAGGGATCAAATCCCCCTAACCCCGTTAAACTATATTAAACTATTGCATTGATTGAAGATCTTCAAGGGATCATATTCCCCACCCCCTTCACACTATACTATACAGTCACTATTACATTACATGGATTGACGATCTTCATGAAGGGATCCCCCACGCCTGTTAAACTATTACGGCCAGAAGGGGGGGCTGAAGTGCATTTTAACTGCACACGGGCAGTGTTTTATGCATTTTGGGATGTCGGCCGGGTGACGAGACTTGTTTCCAAAACACAAAACCCTAAACCCTAGATCCTAAACCCTAAACCTAAATCTGACATGAAAACCTAAGTAAGCCTTGAAAGTAAAATCTTATTATCACCGTGGTAAAACCCTAAAACCCCTAAATGAAACCCTAGATAAACTCTAAACACACCATAAACAAACCCTAAACAAACCCCAAACGAACCCTAAAGAGTTGGCGACATGATAAACCTCTGGGCGGCACTCCCGGCCTGGGGGAACTCACTGATTGAAGATCTTCAAGCAGGGATCAAGTCCCCTCACCCCCGGTAAACTATTACATTGATTGAAGATCTTTAAGGGATCAAATTTCCTCACCCCCGGTTTAACATTGTTAAACATTGTTAAACAATGACATTGATTGACGATAATAACGCAGCGATTAAATCCCCGACCCCCGCAAAGCAGACGCATAGACACCTGAGCCTGTCATGACATTGTTCTATGTGGAGGAAAGCGAGATGGCGTAGGAAGGGGGAAAAAAGGGATTTCAGAAGACGAGTTTTTTGGAAGACCATTACAGGATTTTCATTTCGCAAAGCCTTCCTCGATGAAGCCCTATAGCATGTCAAGACATGTTGAGATAGTCATTTTGTACGGGAAATACCAGGGTGTTGGCCCTTCCTCAAGACGTGATTCAATTCATTCCGGGCAAACCGGGACTGATGATGTATAGATACCAAACATTTTTAGACTTGACAGAACTTACGGAGCAGGTGTATCGGAGTCATCCAGCTTCTCTCTCCCGATGTTGATACCTTCTCAGTGAAGGTGCGGGCAGGGTCGCGGGGCTAGGGCAACCAACGACCGATTTTGCAGATGGGCTGGTCGATGTTTGGATACTAATCATATTTTCTTAGGGCTACCCAATGACTTGACCCCAATGACGCTCTCTACTCTTCCATGGACAGTCGAATACCATGGATCTTGGATGATACAAAATCCTGGTCAATGAGTTAAGGAGCCCAACTAACCCCACGAATAGTGAAACCCTACTGATTCGGCAATTTTTCATCTGGTCCCCCAGAACAATTGCACGAAAACATGGTGGGTCTGGTGGGTCTGGTGGGAAATCCACCAGGTAATCTGTGGGAAATGAATTGTGCTGATTTTGTGAGCTTGGGCTTCGCAAAACGGAGGGAATAAGACATGATTTCTTGTGGAGCAAAAGAAGATTCACTTCAAGAAGTGAAAGATGTTGACCAAGTAAAAAAGGACCAGAAAAAAAACACAGTATTTTACCAACACCATGGACAAAGAACGGATATTTTGCCCATGAAAATCCTCAAGGTCACCTCTTGAGGAAGTGACATGCTCTGCAAGGTGGTGCCCCAGTTTTGAATCGCTAACTTGGTTTATCAGCAGATTATATTAAATGATTAACTGGGATTCATGGTAGATAATAGTAGCTATATCTGTAGTGCACGGGGGTTTTAAGATCAAGAATAACATTGGCTGGGGGGCACCGCCTTGTAGAAGGGAACAGCTTAACATGGCACGTCGGAAAACCCCGGAGTGATGCCAATGGGGTCCCGATGTTCAGAGAACAGAGAACCACCCCGTTCAAACCGATGGCATTCGGAATGGCCTTAAGATACCGTTATAATATGTCCCATCAACATCCCCGTGTCTCAATGATACATGTCCAGTGACCATTGATATACAGCGAGACGAAATGTCGTGCAAACATATGATATTTATATAAATATATATGTATTACCAACGGAATGTTGCATATTTCCTGCAATACTTGCTTCTAAGCACCACATTTGACGGTACAAACTGGCAACATATAATTGGTAAAGCATTTCGCCACACTGATTTCAAGTTTTGAAATCGTTCAAAGAGTTTGATGTTCTTGCGTTGATGTTCATGTTCTTTGCCAGAGTTTTGGGGTACGTAGATACTTTATGATATTTTCATTATATACAGTATTTGTTTTTCTTGCTGTGACCCCCGGCCCGGAAAAAATAATCATAGAACACGCAATTTGAAGACAAAATGCAAACAAACATATGCAAACATATACTGTAAGAAGATGTAAGAAGTATATATGGGAGAAAATACAATTATGGAACAGGACGAGGCCCAGCAAGAATTATAGAACAACCCCCAAAAAAGGATTTTATATACTTTTTTCATCTTTCTTCCTCAGTTTGGGGAACCAGGTATTACGGAACAGGGTAAACTTCCGTACTTTCGCAATCCTCAGCTTCCCTTCTATAGATGTGTACGTCCCCAGAGATGATCGGAGTGAGCGAAGAATGCTTCGTTTCAACATGATGATTTTAAGCATCTAAACTGGGGATATGACGATGTGCACTTACATAACCAACGATGATACAGCTTGGTGTTTTTTTTTCTAATGTATGTTTTTTCACACGTTCAACCACATTAGGATGATGATTGATGATCCGAGCATGATTCAACAAGTGGATGTTCCACTGAAAACTCACACTGTTCTGAACTCCCAAATATACTGGATATATCATTGGATATCTTAAGAAATCTTCAAATCAGCGTCAGACCTAGTGCCGCTTTTCTGACTGGAGGACAGTCGCTACAAGGCTGTGCTTTCGGTCGCCGTACTGCGCTTCTTGCGCGCGGAGCTTCAAGGCCAGGTGCAGGTGCAAGGTACCTTGGCCTCACTGTGCAGCGGGGTTCCGGGGATAATTCAGTCAGTTGTGAATGGATTCTTTCATGTCCTTATTGGCATCTCAACAACCATGTGCTCATTCGTTGGTGCGCCTCACAACTTCAACACTTCGTTGCTTCTGCATCTCAAAAACTTTCCTATAGGCCATCTTCTTCCTATAGTAGTCAATAGTAGTCAATAGTAGTCATATTTTTTTTTTCGAAACTTCCACCCCAGCGTAACCGGGCACTACTGGTAAGACTATTTTGTATACCGTTTTTTCTGAGAGTGAGTTTCTATAGCTATATATATGGTAAATAACCACGAGGTATAGTTTAACAACCCTGGTTTTGTAGTAAGTCCCCGATTCCTAGGTTTGTTTTCACCTCTATAAGTTGGGGTATGGCCCCCCCTACAACTATGATGAAATATTAGCCACTTATTACTGGCACGGCACCAATAGGTTCTAACATATTGTCATAAAGTTTTTTTAATTTTATTTTTATAATGGATTGTAACCATTTATATAATAGGGAAAAGGATTTTAACCATCGGGTTTAGGGGTACACTATTTGCAGACACACCCAAATAAGCCATCAAACATACGTACCCCTATCCCATCTCATGAAAACGGTTTCCCTATGGGTTAGTTCATCATTTTGAGTAAATTAGGTACTATAAGTCCCAAGTCACCCATCGGGGGTCATTTTGACATGGCCCATGGCCGAGGTGAATTGCTACGTTCCGTATTTCCCGCGCACGTCTGCGAGGAAATTTTAGCGACCTCCAGAGCCGCTGCCAACATCATGGGGTCCATGATGGGGTGTATACCCATAAAAATTCAGAGTCCAAGAATTACCAGGAATCCAGACCAATTTTGTGGGATTCGATGAATAATCACACGGATGGTTTGGAACCCCCCAATTTTAATGGGAACATGATCTGTAAATGGAGATTTTCCATTGCAATGGCCGTTTTTGAAGTATGGAACCAATGCGATTATGGGATTTGATGGTTTGCATTGATCTAAAGTTGGATTTCGTAGCCATATTGGGGGATGGTCATCCATCTATTCACCAAAATCTACGCATGATGTTTGGATTCCCATGGCATGGGATGACCATACCTTATTTACCAGATTAATTTGGTGACAATTCCCAGTTTATTCCTATGATTGTTGGTTAAAACCCACATATTTACCATAATTACATCCCATATTTTCCATTTGTTCCATGTATCTGGAGCACTTTTGCCTCCAGTTCCGAGTTGGAGTTTGATGATTTTTGTGGTGTACAGGTCTGGGAAAATTTCGCGGTAGTCTGAAGTGGTCGGTTTTTGTGGAGTGAACTGATCCATGCTTTGAGTAGGTGAACATCCATTTGGTTTTGGGACTATGAAAATCCAAAACCAAGCCCGCATGAAAAAAACATTTTGGGTTTGTGAAACCAACTCACCTCCAAATGAAAAACAACTACCCTCTGGTAATCAAACACAGCAATGGAACATCCCTCAGAAATCAAGGTTTATAGCCGGGAAACTCACCTATAAATAGGGGATGTTCCATTGCCTAATTGTGTTTCTAAACGGTTTGAATCAACTTTCCCATTGAAAAATATTTTGTACCCATCTGAGGCAGCTTCAGATCGGCCTACTTCATTTCTGCGTAAATGTCTCTTTTTGTCCCTTTTGGGTCATAATCCATGAGCTGGGCATCTCGGTATTTTCACCATTCTTCCGGGAAGCTTCTCAATTCTTTCCATATCATAGGGGATTTAAAAAAACATAGATTAAAGGACCGGATGACCCCACATGTCAACTTTTTCCAATAAGTAGCAAAAGAAAGGCGAAGATGGGATGGGAAGAGCGGGAAAGTGAAAGGGGACGTGTGCAAGAGCTGTGTGTGACAGAGTTGTGCGTGAAAGATTCTTGCGTGAAAGGGATGTGGGATGTAGGTGAAAGAGTGTTTTAAGGGATGGAGAAGCCTGCCACACAAAGTGAAGGTTCATGTCACCAAGTGCCACGCCTGCCACACACAAAAGATCGCTGGCGGCGTCACAGCCGCGACCAAGCGCGCCACCAGAGCCAGCCCAGTGCCGTAAGTGCCACGCCTGCCACACAAACTGAAGGTCGATGTCGCCCAGTGCCACGCCTGCCACAAAGAACGGAGGTCGATGCGTCCGAATGCCACGCCTGCCACACAAACAGCTGCGGTGACCACGGCGCCAATGGGAACCAAGCCCAGTGCCATAAGTGCCACGTGTTGTGTGTGGGGGAGTAGTGTGTGTGTGAGAGTGTGTGGGAGAGTTGTGTGTGAGAGTGTGTGGGAGAGTTGTGTGTGAGAGTGTCGTGTGTGGGAGAGTTGTGTGTGTGAAAGAGTTGTGTGTGAGTAAGTTGAGAGTAGGTGGAAGGACACGGCGGGAGGAGCGGACGGGAGGAGGAGCGGACGGCAGCGCACAAACAAAAACAAGAACCCCACACAAAGACGTGGGGAATAAGCATGGTAAAAAAACACGGTTTTGTGGCGGGCTGAACATGTTCAAAACGTTGGGCTGGGTGTTGACACCGGCCGCCGAGGAATGGCCCAATGTCAATTTAATGACATCAATTTCGAGCCCCGGTGAGAACTGGGGCGCATGGTCCCAGAAGTGGTTGGAACATTTGCAGGGTGTTATCCCGATGAAACCGGTGTATTTTCTTTTGGGTACCCCAATTTATAGCATTTTTTTTGGGGACAACAATTACAAAACATAAGAGTTTGGGGGCTTACCACCAAATATTTGGGGGTAGTTTTTACCGCGGTTTCTTGCAACATTGGCATGAAACCCATAACTTACATGCTGCTTTGCCATTAAATCATGCATGGTCTGTGTGAAAATTCTGGAAAACTAGATCCCATGACTTTGAACCCATGTCCTCTTTACTTTTCAGGGCAATAACTGGGCGCCAGGTTCAGATCAGCTTGGCTATGCATGATATTTTCATCGGTAACATCTTGGGTGTTCCCCAAGCCACCAAAGGTCACCAAACGACCTTATATACTCATATGGGGTTTCCTAAAATGGGGGATCCTCAAAATGAATTGTTTATAATGGAAAATCCCATGAATTAAAATGGATGATTTAGGTGTCCCCCCATTTCAGCATTTTAGGAAATGCCCACATATGGATGTACATATATAATATATATATATATATATACAGTAATGTTCTCCATTTAGCAGAAATAAGGCATTCCTAGAGTTAATTTAAGAACTTGATGATCCACCAACTTCACAACATTGGTCCATCAGACAGGATTAATTCGTCGAAACTCTCACAATCTCGAGCTTTGGGGCATAGCAAGCTTTGAATTAGCACCACGCGGGGTATATATATATTTATACATATACACATACTACATATGTAGTATATACATATACTGTATAACTATATATTTATATATAATATTGTATATATATATATAATCTTGTATATTTATATGTAATGTTGTATATATATATATACACATATATGTATATATTATGCATTGTATACATCATATATTGTATTGTATTGTATCGTATCGTATCGTATTGTAAATTATATATATTGTATATTATATATTATATGTTATATATTATATACTATGTATGTAAATATTATATTATATATTATATCTTATATATCATATATTGTATTTTTTATTTTATATATTATATATTATATTTTATATATTATACATTATATATTATATAATATATATTATATAATATATATTATATATTATATATTATATATTGTATTGTATTGTATATTATATATGTATTTAGGTAATACTCTACATGCATATGTATTGTAATATGTACATATACATTGTCATTGTAATATATTATGATATTTTTGAGATTGTTGAAGGCACCAAGCAGACAAACACCTTGGTTTCCTTCAGGTCACTTTTGATACTAAATTTCTTTGCTCCAAAACACGTCCACCAAGCGGAACCAGGGAACTGAATCTCTGAGTTTGGCCAATTTTGGGTGAGATGTTGGTCAACTCGCATCAAATCCCACCCTTCAGAAAGGGTTTGTAAAATCATGGTCAATCCCGTCAAATTTATGCTTGTCGTTGAAAACAAAACTAGCAGACATTCCGAATGTTAAATCCATGGTACCCTAAGGTACACTAACATAGACGTGGAGTTTACCCACCATGAAAGTAGGTAATTTTCCGAGCTCCGGTTTAAACCAGTGGGTTTTCAACATCCATGTAACCGAATACTCTAGGGTAAATCCCAATATTTTTAAAACAGGTTTTTTCCCATTCAAAGTCTAAAGGATAAAATTCATGATTTTCCCATGAAATCCGCCGTTGAGACTGCTTTTCCCCTATATTTTCCCATAGTTTTCCTATGAACATCTCCTTTTTCACACATTTGCCATGGGATTTTGGCCTTCCTAGGAACCTGGCAGTGTCAGACATGGCCGCTCCTTTGGCCGAATGGTCAGTGGCAGCTCTGACACTCGGTGAATGGTGGGATTTCTGGGTCCCAGTTGGTGATGGGTAAACAAAAAATAAGTTTTTTTGGAGTATCTAAGATTTACCATTCAAGGATGATGCTGTGAATTTAGCATGACCGCACGAGATGAATCTCTGGTCGGCTGAATGGAATTAATTGAATGGAAGAAAAATTTCCCATGATTTTTCGGGCAAAAAACCCGGGGAACCTATGAAATTACATGAAATGACTGGGGTTGATTCACAAACTATAGCGGCTATGACCTAGGGAACCATCCGGGGGTTTTGACTCATAGCCACCATTAGCCACCTATTTCATGGATATTTAACGCTTCAATGGTGGTTGAAAATGGGATATATAACTATCTGGTAATCAAACTTGGCGAAATCCCCAATCACTATCAATAAAATTCAATAAATGATGATTTATAGCTGGGAAATTCATTGAACTAAATGATGGATTTTCCAGCATGCCGTGTTTTGATTACTGGAGGGTACTGTATCCGTAAGGTAAAAAAACATACCTACAAATTTTTACCATCAAAAATGGACATTTCATCAACAAAATTGGTGGTATAATAGGATGCGATAATGGGGATGTAATGCGAATATCATGGAGATAATCTGGTTGGTTGCCGGTTTCAAACATGTTTATTTTCAACCCTAGAAATTGGATGGTATTGACAAGCCTATTTTAAGGGGTGGCTCAACCACCAATAGTTGCATTGTTTGTATGCACAGAAATATTTATTGTTTTCGAAATCCGTCATTTGTATGAGATTATCTAGGATAGGGTCCTGTTCATCTACCTGTAAGACAAGCAAACATAAACTAACGTGTGACTGCTCCTTGCCGTGGGGTTTTGGTACTTCATACGTTCCCAACATCCCAGCTGGGAACGATAATCAGCCATGAAATTGGGGGTGGGGGGACCCCATTCTCAGACAAAACCAACTGAAGAGAGTTTATACAACTATTTTGAAAGGTGAGCCAGTTGCTGGTTTGATGATTATGCTTAATCCAAAATTGACCAAGGGAACTTGCTGAGTTGCTGATGTTTTCATTTTCTGGTTTATGTGAATCCACCAGAACTGAACAATCCACAGTTATAAATGGGTTATAATCCCATTAACTATAGATATATATCATATCAATAATCAACCATAGTTATTGGACTTAAAAACCAACTTAGCTAACTATGGGGCATCACCCTGCTGGGAAGATAACTTTGATTTTGGGCCCTGGATCATGATTCCAACATGGGCAGCTGACCAGATGGAGAAAAAAACGTAAGACAATTTTTGCGCGGATTCAACCAACTCAAATGGGGGTTTCCATAAATGGGGATACCCCAATAGCTGGATGGTTTATAAGGGAAAATCCCAATCTAACATGGATGATAACTAGGGGTACCCCCATGGATTGGAAACCTCCAAATCGTGGATTTCATCAATGACGATAAGGATCTTATGGCCCCAGATGGAAAAAAAAGCCGGGAATTTAAAATCACTGCTTTGCTCTAAATGGAGGACTGTACGACTGTTTCTTCAAAGAAACACCCAGGTTTTTTCTGCCAGTTAGCAACTAGTAATTTGAGACAGTGAACATGGTCCATTTGCTTCGATAATACCAGAGATTTTGGCGCCATGGTTCCACCGAGAAATCATGTAAGCAATGTAAGCTATGAAGGACATTTTCCGTTGTGATTGGTTCGGAATGGGGGGTGACCTGCCAATTTTTCATGGGATGGGGCGTTTTAGGGCTATTGTTTCATCACCTGATTGCGAGAAATCCTGTGGCCAGGTGATTCTCATCATCAACCACGTTTTTAAATGTTTTTAATCACTAAATGGAACGTTTGGACAATCGATGTTTAGTTGTTTAATAGTCGAATCCACATTTTTATGTTTTTTTCTTCTGATAAGTCACATTTTTTGATAGTCACCTCCCATTTTTTGTTACTTGAACCCGAGCTTTGTGATGTGTCATATTATGATAGTTAAATCCACGGTCTTTGTGGCTTAACCCGAACTCGGATTATTTGACACTCAATATAATATATTATATTACTTATAGTAACTCCCAAAGAGATAGAAAAGAAGTCGGATATTACCATCCCCCAATTACCATAGACACTAAAGATAGCAATTTTTTAGTGAAAGCAAATCTTCCGAGCCCTGACTCGTGGGAGGGTGAGAGTAACTTTTCTACCCTCCGGTAGCCAAATATGGCTTGCTGGAACATTTCCCGTTTAGTTCGGAGATTTCCCAGCCAGGAAGCCGTTTGATGAAGCCGTTTCGGGGATATCAACATGTTGCTTTAAAAAATGCTTCTATTCCTATGGTATTCTCATTGGTAATGGTAAAATCCCACACATGTCCCATATATATATATATGTATATATTAATACACATAGTGTGAGATACCCACACATATGTATATATATATATAATATCATATAACTACATTCATTATTGTGATTTCCCCCCAATATATATATATATATATACATATTGTGAGATACCCACACATATATATATATATATATATAAATACATTTATGTGATTTCCCCCCCAACAAATATATATATATATATATATATATACACATCAATTCATGGCTCATGGTTTTTTAGCACTTCACGGAGGTGAAACATCCGCTCGACAGGACATTGACAGCATGACGAGTTTGACTCCCATGAGTCGCACTGGAACGATGCAATCAGCGCCGCGGCGGACGTTATGGGAACGTTGGGGCTTTCCATAGGCAAAATGGGGGCTACCCCAATGGAAAATCACCATTTTTCATGGGAAAATCCACTAAATCACCATTTTTCATGGGAAAATCCACTATTTCTATGGTGATTTTCCATAGCTATTTTGACATAACCAGAGGGTAAAATGGATGACTAGGGTTTTTTTGTCCATTTTAGGAAAGCTCCAAACGGTTTAAAGCATGAAATGCTGGTTTTTCATTGATCTCCGTGGCGAAGTTGTTTTTCGACTTCAGGTTTGAAATTTTGAGAGTTCTGAAACTTCGTTTTCTGTATATATACACCTTTTTTTCCCCACCATAAATGATATGTGACACCGCAGAAAATGAGGGATTCCACCATGGATTTCACCATGGACCTGGATAAACCGGCGATGGCCATGGGCAATTCACCGATGAGACGATTGAAAAAAACCCAATGACTGGGGCATCAACACCGAGGTCCTGAGGATTTACTGATATGGGTATGGGTCAATACCTATAGATACCATTACTATAGTGGGTTATTCACATCCATTTTAACCCAGCTATTTTGATGTGAACAAAAAAGGGGTACTATTGGTTTTGACACACATAGCCATAGATTGTGATCAAATCCACTGTGGAATTTTTCTGATTTTTCACCGAGCCCCGTGGCCCATAGGTCATCAATCTGGCTTCCAATGCTGCATCACTTACCAAGATCATGGATGATATGCCATAGCTCATCTAGTGAATCTAGTTCAGAATTGGAACATTGATTTACTATCAAACATGAACTTATCCTAACTTACAGATTTACTGAGATCATCGATGCTTCATTCGTTTGGTTCGCTTTCCAGTTTTCGGCGCTTTGCCCAAATCTTTTTTTCTGGGCAATTTCCCAGCACTGGTTAAGGGAACCTGTTGATGGTATTTAATAGTCAAAACCAGGATTGCCTGAATCTTTTCCAACCTTTGCATTAAAGATTTACTTCTTTCAAATCTCTACATGGATTTGCTGCCTGATTTCATGGGTCCACAAATCCAACAGACGATGGCCACATATCTCCTGATATGCTTCACATCAATGGATGGTCACAGACTGGAGTACTGGACAACCCCCATGTTTTTGAACAAATCCGATTCCGTAAAATTCCGTGATTCATGGGTTAAATCACTCGCTTTGATGCTTAAATCCGCAATTTTGGCAAACATCAGTAGATGGGACATGTATGGGTCAAAATTATATATATAATATATTATAATATAATATTATTATATATATATGGATGATTAAATATCTTTGAATACTCAAAACTCGACCCATTTTGTGCCAAGCCAAACTCATTCGTGGTGCCAAACTCACAGATCTCCCAGGACCGGTGCATGAGGCAGCAAGCAATCTCTAAAGGCTGGCGGCTAGTGGCAGTCAGCCATGGCTACCCACCTACCATGGGGATGGTAACAGCCATAAAAATGAAGGTGATCTTGGGTCCTTGGGCTTGTGGCATTGGCTTTTACCACATTGCTGTCACAATACACATTCCAATTTGCTGATAAAAAACACATGTTTCCTCCTCAAATTGCTAAAATGGGGAGTAATAGGGTATGCCTCAAAATTGTGATTTTAGTTGGGACAATTCAATTCCGAACCATTTTGGAGGTACAGGTAGCCTATTTTCACACAACGAAAGCACTCAGATTTCACCAAAACATGGTGATTTCAGCAAAAGAAAGTACGATTTAGGAAACAAAACGTGTGAATTAGGCACAAACGATGAGGATTTCAACAATCGGATTGACAAGAAATGAAAGCAAACAACAATTCTTTCAGGACCCTCTGGTTTTTTCTACACCGCAATTGAAACAAGGAAATTAAACATGGCAATATCCAGCAAAAATATGATTCCAAAGCTAATAAATCTGGGGTCCATTCTTTTTTTAAGGGGGTGCAGCTAAGGAAAAAAATGGGGGTTTCCTACAGATTCCTTGAGATTTTCATCAGCGCTTCAGAGCCGCGCCTGATTTGCTGACTATGAGTGATGCCTTTGGGAATCGAACATGTCAGTTGAACAAACCCATCAAAAAGTGAGGTTTCTAGCTGGGAAATTCATCGAGGTTTATGGGCTTATTCATGGGAAATTCATCGAACCAAGACCAAACGATTTATTTTCCCATTTTGATTATCAAAATAAGCAAGCCAATAATCCAAATGGATATCAAAATAAGCAAGCCATATTTGATTCCCAGAGGCCACTTTGGTGGCCAAAAACTAGGCCTGGCTTCGAAAAAAACCGTGGCCAAGTCCGTCATGGCCGTGATTTTCATAATCTCTTCTGACCCATGTTTTCGGGTTCAGGTTTTTGTGGAGGTTTAGGATTTGGGGGTACCCCTAAATCCATCTAAATCCTCCATTTTTTTGATTGGGGTTTTTCTAATAAGCCATCCATTCAAACGGGTCAAACGGGTACCTTAGGACCTATTGGTACTTCTATGTTTCAGTTTCCGTTGAACTGGAAATTCCCCCCGATTTTTCATCCAAGTCATTCGACCCTGTTTTTGTAAAGATGTTGAAAGCCATTGCTTTGATGCAAAAAGCTGGTGGAAAAATCCAAGTGCTTGACGAATCGGTGGAGATCCCAAGTGTTTGTTTTAGTCACTGAGAAAACTTTTCACTTTTCTGTGCATGAATTTTCCATCATTTCATGGAATTCCCCAAGGTTTTTCATTAAAAAATCTAAATCCAGCATTTCTGTTGGTTGAATCGACATTTATTTTTTTGGCATAGCCATTTAATTTAAGTGCCAACGAGTCTTGACAGCCGCCTTGTTGGCTGGTTGAATCCTGCGACCTGCAATGTTTCCAATGGAAATCCATTGTTTAACTCCCTAATTCTTGGCACCTCAATTCCGTGACTACCGTGTGTATAGGTATAATTAGGTATGTATATATATATATGTATGTAATATAATACACATCTATGTTCAGATTTGAGATTGATGATCTTAACAATCATGACAATGACAACACTAACAATAATAATAACAATAGCAGTAACAATGACGCACACAAAACTGCAATGCATAATTATTCAGAATGAGCAATCATACAAAAAACAATGATCATTAATAGAAATAGGTAATATGAAATCTAGTACGAATAATAGCGATAATGCTACTGAACTCAACAGAGGCAGTAGTAAACGAAGCACCCTTAAGTAATTCTTCACAAGACGAAAAATGGAAAAGTCACCATGAACATAGAAGTTCCCAAGGTTGTTGTTCGGATTGTTTTGTGAGTCAAATTACCAGAGGGTTCAACATGGTGCCCCCAAAACCTTATGTTTCACCATCATTAATCACCACCATTAGTCACCATTAGTCACCATTAATCACCATTAATCACCATTAATCACAATCATTAATCACAATCATTAATCACCATTATTAATCACTTTCAATACCCACCATTAATCACCATCATTAATCACCATGATTAATCACCATTAATCACCATCATTAATCACCATCATGAATCACCATCATGAATCACGATCATTACCCACCGTTAATCACCATCATTAATCACCATCATGAATCACCATCATTACTCACCATTACTCACCACTACACACCATGAATAACCATTAATCACCATCATTACTCACCACCCTGAATCACCGTTAATCACCATCATGAATCACCACCGTTAATCACCATCATTAATCACCATCATGAATCACCATCATGAATCACCATCATGAATCAC
>Ga0126342_10008142_pt1 | contig 18761 bp, 16 predicted proteins | sample Cyp1metagenome_FD_92528 | JGI IMG/M metagenome (GOLD analysis project Ga0126342, IMG submission 92528) | Coral microbial communities from Lord Howe Island, Old Settlement Bay, Australia - Cyphastrea 1 metagenome | ecosystem: Host-associated > Invertebrates > Cnidaria > Coral ...
AGTGTGTGGAGTGTGTGGAGTGTGTGGAGTGTGTGGAGTGTGTGGAGTGTGTGGAGTGTGTGGAGTGTGTGGAGTGTGTGGAGTGTGGGGAGTGTGCGGAGTGTGCGGAGTGTGTGGGGTGTGTGGAGTGTGTGGAGCGTGTGAGTGTGTGGAGTGTGTGGAGTGTAGAGTTGCGCCTGCCACACAAAGCGACTTTCGACACTTTTGCAGACACGTGAGAATATCACCAAGTGCCATGCATGCCATGGACAACGACATGACAACCTGCTTGGAAACCTTCGAAAAGGAGCGGTTTTGCAGCTTCCCCCATAAACACGGCGATGCCACAAGAAAACCAGAGAATCGAGACTGGACATGTAGGAGCCTCAAAAAAAGCATGTCGTGCGAGACCTCCTCCAATTTTCATGCTTTGTAGCTTCAAAATCGACGTTTTCCTGCGAGTTTTCTCATGAACCTCAAAACTTGCTACCTCAAAATCGAAGTTTCGTGCGAGGCTTCCGTCAATTGTCAGCACATGTCACAAAATGCCATGCCTGCCACGGAATTTGCACGTTGTCACCACTTCACGCAGCCCTGACAATGCGATTCGCAAAAAACACGCAACGTCGAAAGTGCTGCCCCTGCCACGCGAAATGACGATGGAGGTCGCCAAAGTGCTGCGCCTGCCACGAAAACTGGAACTCATCTTCTGGAAATGTGGCAAAAGTATTGCGCCTGCCACACAAAACGACTTTCGACACGTGACTCAACACGTCTGAATGTCACGAAGTGCCACGCCTGCCACGCGAAACGAGGCTACGCGACCTGTGAAACCTCCAAAGTGACCACTGTTGCAAAACTCGCCATAGGCACGGCCATACGGGCCTCACATGGTCGCCCGCGGACGGTTGCGAACGGTTGCAAATGGTTGCGCAACGTCGAGCGAACACACCCTCAACCCCCAGACCCCCAGAGTGAAACGGGAACCCTTGCTGCGCATTCGGGAAAAAATGCCTGCGACAAACCCCTTCTCGTAGAATCATCAACCGGCTCAATGTATTAACTGATTAAAACACCTGAAAATATCATACCCTAATGAGATCTAATGAATGATATCATATGAGATCTAACGAGTGTTGACCTGTCTGATTCCGCGTGGGACATCGTCAACACATCAAAATACCATACCAGATTATGTATTCGTGATACATGATGATAGATAGTTGATGATATAGGTTTCGACATCGATCCCGTGGTTTTGTCGGCGCAAACCCCAGAACTACTTGCTTGGCTACTCACAGCTCTCCCACAAGGCCTGGGGACTCTGCTCACGAACGTTGCGATGTGGCAAACGTGGCGTCGATGATGCCTTGACCATAGCAACCTCCTCAGGGAGAATGGCAGGTTGGGCCATGCCATGATATGATATGCTCATTCCACAAATCAGGAAATGGAATCACTCATTGTTATGGCCGCTCCAAACGGGGCAACTACTGTAAGTGCAGTTTAGCATCCCTATGGCGCTGCATTGGACTGGGAGATGGTGTGTAAGCCTTCCTTCCAGGACTCTCCATCCCAAAGACATTGCGGGGAGACGAGGCCCGTTTCAACGGGGACTGATTTGCAGGGGGGCGTCCGGCCGCATTGGGGTTGGGCGGTCGACCTGTTGGCAGCCCAGGGCTGCGAGGGGTTGGCTGTGCCACCTGTGCCACCTGTGCTGCCTGTGCTACTTGGGGACGAGGGCTGCCAAGGCGTGGACTGCTGCCCCGCACCTGTCTGTAGCCAACCTGTGGGGTTCCATGTGGAGTGCCAACAGGAACAAACTGCAGAACACCTTGAGCCGGCGGCGCCGAAACAGCTCGCTGCAACACTCGTGGAGAGGAACCCTGTCTGATGACTCTGGGTGCAGCCACATGGGCCACGGCCACATGAGCCACGTCCTGTCCCAAAGGTGCATGGGGTTTGGGACTCATCTCAGCTTCAAATGCTCCAGTGCTTGCTGCCCTCGCCACAGCGATGCAAACATCTGCTTGTGCCTTGGCAACTAGTCTAGCACGCTGAGCCGTCTCAGCTGTCCATAGGACCCTGGGTGAGTTGCTTCGAGCTCGGACAGCTCTCGCAAGTGGCGGCCCTGGAGATTGAAGAACTGGGCTCGGGGGAGAGAAGATGATGCCCTGGGGCGCCCCCTGGGCTGCTCGCCGCACGTGCGCCGTGGTCATCACAAAGATGTTAGAAATAGCTGCGGCATGAACACAAGCGACATCATCGCAATGCCAATATTGAGGTGTCACTGGTTATCGCTGTTCCCAATTTAAATAATTAACATTAATTAACATTAATTAACTAATATATTTTAATATTAATTATATAACTAACTCCGTGCTGCACTGATCTGCATCTGCACCAAACACATTCCAGGTCAAGTTCCCAAGGCTTACCCGCCGCGTGGTGCAGCATTCTTCTGGATTTCTGCGGCAACGCGAGAAGCGTAGCCGCCACCCTGCACATTTTGGTCGCGAACATTTGGATGCCAAGGTGGCCAAGAGCTTGTGGAACTGTAAAACATGGCGCTGCCTCCGGTCGTAGCGGCAATCCCCAGCGAAAGCGCCTCGCATCGTCTACCGTGAACATCAACTGATGCAATAGCGCTGGGACTGAGTGGTATCTACCGTAAATCTAAACAAGACCTTTAGGATTTCAGTTGCAACTTACAGCCTTGCAGCTACAAGTAGACATGCGTTTGATTAGCTTTTGGGACGACTGCGAGCATTGGTAAGCACATCTTTTTCGCCAAGCCAGTTGCCCAGTGCCAGAAAAGGTGCACTTTCGCCTTTGGTAACACATCTCATGCGACCTTCTTGTTACACAGCCTGGCGACCGCCTTGAAACAAATCAGATGACACGTTTCTTCTTTCGTGCTTTGATTTTGCGGTCTCGCCACCTGGCCAACCAAAAGAGGGGAACTGGCGCGCTGTTGAGGGCTTTGGCAACCTTGCCATCAGAATCTACAAGACATGTCAGCTGCACCATCTCCAATGTTTTTTGAAAGGGCCGCAGTCAAACTTGCTGGCATTCTCTACCTCAGGTCTGATGTGTTTATGCTGAGAATGAGAAGTTACAAGTAAGGCATAACATAGCACCAACGCATATCATGCTCCAAATGTCTCAGTTCAATCCAGTCGGGGCCAGTCCTGTCGGATTGTCGTTGCAAAAACTAAGCACGACTCCTTTTTCAGGGCATTCCGTTGCTCCAGCCTTCGACGATACCTGACAACAGTATACAGGCCCAGGGTGCCGGGTTGGGCTGCTGTTGGTTGATGCTTTTGGTAATCCGGATCATTTACAATCAATCCCTGACCTGATTTTAGGCACTTATTATAGGCCACGTTTGACGCTTTCCACAGCTTTACACTTCCGAGCATCAGACCATGGCTGGTTGCACAGTAGAGGGTCCACCTCCACGGTGTCACCTGGCGACTGTGCAACGACGGACTGGCACTGCTACCACAAAAAGTTCATGGACCTTCCTCCACCAATTCCTCCGGCGCAGGAAGTATGAACTCACGACCTCCAAGGTCACACAAATCATCCGACTGGGCCTTTGATCACTGGTCCTTCTTGTGACAGAAACTACACAGAATCATGTCATGTGCTACAAGTACCTTGCAGCGGCATCACGGGCTCAAAAGGCTGCATGGGACGCGGCAGCTTCACACCCGGTGCCACCTGGCAGAGCTGAGGTCCTAAGCTGGGGTCCAAATGATCCCCAGAATAAGATAGAATAAGTTAGAATAATTAGCTTCTACCGAACTTCTACCAGTCTCCGCCTTTGCAGCAAGCGCCTCCTGCACAAGGCCTGGCACCCGGGCACTAAGCAAGACAACTGCGTCGCAACATATTTCCGTGCAAAAAAGGCCAGCGCTGGCTATCATGAAAAATGTGTATCTCTAATCTCTCCCCAAAAATGTCCCCACAAGTGAGTGCATTTGGACATCCTGCTGAGACAAAGGCACTTTGGCAACAGCATTGCAGCTTAAAAAGTTCCTTCAAATCTCATGCAATTTAGGCCCACAAATGAATACAAATGATACATCCAAGCCATGCTGGTCCTATGCAATCTATGCAGCTGTGCACCTGTCCAGCGTGCCGGCAAACGAGCACGTGCAATTCCTCAGGATCCCAACTCGTGCAGCAAGTGGGTCATGGCATGTCCTGGGGTGTCTAATGAGTCTAAAACACTCACGTTTTTGGGGGTTGACTACGTATGTTGACTTTAGACTTCTGCATGATTACAAAAGATAGAAAAAGAATCGAATCCGCTAAAACCCGTCCATCTGAATAAAATTCAAAGGAACAGGATCGCTGGCAGAGACTCTGTGATGAATCTTTCTGTGCATAGCAATGTTGGGCCCCTGGCCTCTAAGCAAATACATGAGAGCTCTTTGTCTTGTGGTTGCTGTGGTTCAATGTCACAGTGTCACGTGCAATGGTTGGGCTCTGTGGGGCTGGTCAAATTGTTGCTGGACTCGGTTTCTTTCTTTGAGATGTCATGAGATGAGCATGCTGAATCTTGCAGATTGGTCGGGTAGAGTACGCTAAACCCTACAAAGCTGCAGACATCACATCCATAAATAAAATCAAATAAATACATCTTGCATCTACGAGTCCCCCCCTGCTCCTGCCTTCTGCAAAAGCCATAAAAAAAATGATTCTGCAAAAGTTCAAGAAGAAGAGTGGGCGAATCATTTCAACTTCATGAGGCCTCAGGAGCCACACAGCCAGCATCGGCTCCTTGTCCTGTACTACGAAGGACTGCCCTGAAAGCCTCTTTAATCATCCCAGCTTCAGAGAAGAATGCTGCAAGGTCCTTGTCACTGCTGCATACCAGCTCCTGTGTGTCTGCAGTCCGTAGTAGAAGCATTTCCAGCGCACATATACACAAGCTAACGGGAATGAATGAAGCAATTCCGTCCTTAAACTCCAGCGTTTGAGGCAGCTTGGCTCGACGGACAGACTGTTCCTGGAAGGGCCATTCAAGACTCAAGACCATGCCCAGCGTCCATGACCCAATGTGCACGTGGTCTGCACACACAGTGAGAGATACATGACAACATCGCTTCTCGCTCGACAGGAGGCATGTCGCGCTGTTTCATCACACTTGCTTCGTGTATTTGGCTTCGTTTCCCATGCGTCCTCTGTCTCGTCATTCTGCGTCTCTTTGGGCTCCTTGGTCAGATCGACGGTGAACACAGCTCGAGACCTAAGTTGCAGGGTTGAACCTGGTCGGCCAGTCATTTTGCTCAGGTCCACAATGTGGATCAAGAGCTTGAATGGTCACCAGCTTAATATCGCTCGAATCCCACTCAGCTGGTTGATAGAAGTTGTGTAATGTGATGTATATGTCTTGCGATCGAATGCCGACCATCTACAATCTAAAGGGTGAGAATTTGTCACAGTCTCTACAGCTAATTTTGCCTCCAAGTTTCTATCTCCATATTTCTCATCACTCTCCATCTACCATTCTGTTTACTGGGAATTCAATATCTCTGAGTGGAAGGCCCTGTCTTATAAGTTTAGAAGTTCAGACTGCATAGACTGCTGATTACGCTCATTCCTTGCACGACTCTCCAGATTGCTTTAAATTTATGTGGAGGCCTTTTGGAGACGTGCCAATCGTTCAAGCATGTTAAAGATCCAGTGGCGAAGAAAGTACCATCATCATACCCATCGACATGATGATACAAAATGGTACACATGGTACCAAATGGTATCAAAATTATCGAACATATCCAAAAAATATACCAATATTTGCATCTCGCTCTGAGTCTATCTGGGTTTCCTCTCTCGCGGAACTTTAGCCGAGACATAAGGGCATCAACCTTGATGAGCAACAGAGCTGCGCAAATGTTGGAGGCACTGGGGATGAGAAGCATGTCCAGAGTGTCAGGTGTATTATGATGTATTAGTAGAAAACTGGTAAAATGATGAAAAATGGAGAATTGGCACAGAGTCATGAAGTTCTCCCAGAAGTTCTACCCCTGCATGTGGTGTACAGTAACAACGTCCAGCCTTGTTGGCCCCGTCTTCGCCACCTGGATTCATGCGGCGAAATTTGCCCGCCAACAGCCTCCAATCCGTTCCATTCACTGTCGAAAGACCAAGGTGCGAGCGTTGCGCTCTGGGATCCAGAGTCAACGTGGCTGAAAAAATGAAGGTTTGCAACCTGAGCAGGCAGATTTGCTGGCAGTCTCTGAGCATCTGACTTGGAAAATGTTCATCCTGACACAACGTTTGCTTTCTGCTCGATGATCAATGATCAAGTCTGCTCGAGTTTGTCAGCTTCTTGAACAAGGCTTCGTCACCTGTTTCCATTTTGATGGGCACTCAATCAAATCGGCTCAAGTCTTTCATAGTAACCTCTGCACATCGTCATCGCGTTTGCTAGTTGTCTGGAATCATCAGTGGCTGATCACAGTGAGTGTGTTATAAGTTACAAGTAATAACCCCAGTTGTAAATGAGATAAATAGTGTTAATCCACTTATAACTGGGGTTATAACCCCACTTACTAAGTGAGATGTGCCACCAAGTAGGCAGTGTCATAGTCTTTGCATGTCTTGCCAGGTAGCTGTTGAAGTCGCTCCACAGACTGGTACCTTGGGCAGAGAATTCTCCGAATTCTCCGAATTGATCCGGAAAGAAGTGGCTTTGGGCAATGCCGAGCCGCAGAAGTTCCAGGATTTTATCCAGCTCTTTGAAGTGTCCCGACTCGACGAGCCGGTCAGCCTCTCAGTACAGTCGGCAGCTCTGGATGCGACGTGTTGGCGACGTGTCCAGCCTCATCCAGCACCAGGTGTCTCACGTTCTTCAGTCCCTCCCTTAACCATTCGCACTTGTCTGCCTGGCGATGATGTGTGCGATTTGACAATGCCAAATTATATAAATTATGAAATAGAGGTTTCTTAAACTGGGGGTACCCCCAAATCATCCATTTAAGAGGATTTGCCATTATATGGCATCCATTTTGGGGTACCCGGTACCGATGGGTACCCCCCATTCATGGAAACCCCCAAATATTGATCCACATAATGGTCCCCCTCAATGATGACCACTACCGACTGATAGCATCTTGAGATGTTTACAGAATTCAACGCAATTCAACGCTACTTGCCTCTTCACCCATCCCAAGGAGAGCAAAGATCCGGCCAGGCGTGCCCACCTCATTTCAATACAGATCTGCTTTCACGGTGAAGATATTGCAAAAGCCTTGAAGCCAAACAAAACCACACAGTATGTTGTGATATTTCATAACCATTTCATAATCTACAACAAGAAATGATGATGAATTATCTTGATATAATTATTCTTCTATATATTTCTGTATAACAAACGTATGACAATACTCTGCGATCACGTATTATGATTTTGTCTAAATAGTGTCAATGCAAGAGGTGATCCTGTGTTGAGAATCCAACAACCACTGCAGGTTTTCTGCGCAAAAGCCGCCTTGGACTTGCTTTCAATTTATTAAGGTTGAGAAGTTGGAATAAACCGTACCCGCCATTCCCTCAGCTTGAGATGAAAACACATGGGCTGCTGCATTTTTTCGAGATTCATCTACACCATCATCATTGTCTGCAATGCGTAGCCCTAGTTCCACATCAGGCGCCTTTCCTGCTAAGACTTCCACTTTTGCTTCTGGGTGGAGATACCTCATGGTCCATGAACAAGTGTCGGGGCCAAAACTTAGGTAGTCTATGAAGATCACATTTGTTAAATTAATGATACCTGATGAATGCTTTCATCACTTCTCACAGTCTCCTGCCTCCAACCAAACACTCTGTGTGGAGGGGGCAGCTCTGGGCAACTGCGTTCAAGTGCGCCTGCACCTTGGATGCAGATTGTGCAATTTCCCTTCTCACTGTGGTTTTAAAGAACCCTCTGTGAGGCACAAAGACGTCGACTGCGGCACATGTTGTTGTGCAAAGAAGATCTCACGTCAACAAGTTTCTCGCGCAGAGAATTTGTTGGACCTTTTTGAAGCATTTCTAAGCTGTAAAAGAGAAGCAAAGCAGCAGTTGAGCAATCACTTTTGGCTCTGTGCAAGGTCCAAATGGGCACTGCCACTCAGGCGATTCTTCGTGCCATGATCCGGTCCTCCCGAGGTTTGCGATGTTGCAGGGCAGGGACTGTGAGATTGCTGATCATCCACGATTCATGACAATATTTAAGTGCGTGCTATAATTCAACTGGCACCTTTTCAAACAGCTCAGGTAGAAAGTTTGGGGCTCAAGATGTGAAAGCACAGATTTCTAGCCAGGCCGGAAAGTGTCGAAGGTGATCGGGCCAATGATTGCAATCTGTTTGGCCCCTTGGCTCCTCTTTACTTCGAACAGCGCTTTCGCTCTTGCCCTGAGCTGAGGGACCAGAACCCAGAGCCTATGCAGTGTCAAGATGTCCACAATGACAAGAAAACCGGTCCGACTCCTGACTCTGATAACTCTAACAATCCAAAAGCTGTGGGTTAGAGTCGGTTACGGGCTATCCTGGCTATCCTGGCTATCCTCAGTACGGAGGCAGGGCCTGCGCCACTGCCTCAATGGTCTTTGTATCCACTGCCTTCTCTCCCTTTTTAACCTTGGAATGGCAGAAAACATCAGAAAGTCAGATACTAAAAAGATATAAAGAGATACTATCTTCATCTCTCGCCAGTCATGACGCTGGTCAGCAAGTGCTCCATCAGTGGTTAGTTCAAGCGAAAGAAGTCAGATGATTCCCGCAGCATCAAACAGTGTAACACTGATCATAGTGATCATAACAATTCATATTCATACCAAGTCATTTGACCATCTTTTCAGTCAAGAACTCTGAGCACCAACTTAGGTTCAGGAAACTCATAAAAGTCAGCCAAGTGGGAAATGGCAAGACTTACAAGTAGGGTACAAGGCAGTCAAGGCAGTGACCCTGATTGCAACGCTGTTGTAGTAGCGAACTCCAGGGTCATGCTGGGCCTCAGGTGCATGACCTTCTTGTTCTTGCGCGAAAGGTCACCCAATTGTCACAGATTCCAATCTATGATGTAAGGTTGCGCTTAGAAAACGGATTACAGATATCATGCACAATACGTATGTTTACGTTATACAAATATGTCGGAAATATTTGTTTCATTGATTGATTTATGTATGTTTGTATGTACGACCGTATGTACTGTATGTATTGATTGATTGATTTTTTACATATATAATATACATATACAGGGTAATACGTTTAGTATGTGTCTGTATATATGTACATATCATATCATATCATATCATATCATATTACTCATATTACTATATTATATTATTTATATATATATATATATCACATGTGACGATCGGATTACGACCGAACTTTCACCTGTTTCGTCACGTGCAGAACGAGCAGCACTTTGCTGAGGCCGCTGAGGCCACGGCATTGAAGGCATTGGAGATCTCATTCCGAATGTAGTCTCGACCCTGTCAGCTTCGCGCAGTCGCGGCGAATGCAGGGGGCAAAGATGGACCAAGATTTTTTCAGGATTTTTTCATGATTTTTTCATGAAATTCCATGGACTATCCTGACTACGCAGCTTAGTTCAAAATGAACTGTTCCAGAAAACCTGCAGTTGTTATCTTTTTTGGTGTTGGCTCCTGTGCCCTGGAGATGCAACGTCTAATATGCCAGGGTGGCCAGTTTCCTTTCGGCCTTCTCTTTCTTTTTGGCTGAGCCTAAGACTTCAACAAAGCTGCTGGAACACCATCCAAAGCATTGTTTCTGTCAAATACACTGAACTGTGCCAAGCTGAACCCCAACTCCGCATAAATTCTTGCGGTGTCTGGTCCCTGCTCAATTGACGGAAACGCACAAACTTCTTGACCGAAATGCTTCTGATTTATCCAATCAGGGACATCTGCAATCTCAAACTATCTGTCTGGAATGACTTGCTTCTGGAACTCAAAAGCTCCGAACTCTTGTTGCGCTTGCGTCCAGCTGCCTGCCAAAGATCGCACAGAGATTTTGCTCTGACCTTTTACCAAGTCAAAGCACAATGCACTTTTAGATGTCGTTCACACGACCTGACCTTTGGAATACCTTTGGGAGAAAAGGATGCCCAACCAAGAAAACATGAGACACCGCTTTGCCTCTCGAACACCTGCAATCATACTTTGCTACAACCAGTTCTCCAAATGTTTGCCCTTTTTGGGAATTCCACCGGTTCAACTAAAATGCCAACAGGCCTGGTCAGCAACGCGCTGAACTTCCAACAGCTCCATAATTCGTGCCTTCAATTGTTTTGAAGTCTTCACATCAACTCGCCACGCTATCTGACAGTAGAGCTTTTCCTAAAGCTTGCGATGACATGTGCGATGAAACCGTCAACTTGTCAACCAAATCAGCCCAAATCAACCAACATCAACCAACATCACCCAACATCACCCAACATCAACCAACATCAACCAACATCAACAAGCCTTGTCCGCTTTGCTTAGGTCGCTATTCGTGCCGTCGATGTCCACTGCTGATGCCTGCAATGCCAGGTAAGATGGAGCTGAGGTGCACTTAAAAATCATGTAAGTTCAGATTGCTCCTACTCTTGAGACACGTGCACAATTGTGCACATACACCTCTGGGTCAATGGACACGTGCTCGGCACACTCTGTCAACTGTTCATCTTTTGTGGTCCTGCCTGGCCTTTGCGTACTGAGCCTACTGCGCAGTCGGGGCAGGTTTTATTGCCTGACTTGCTTTTGCCGGCTCACTAAAGTCTTTGAATCACTGACAGAGACAAAATCTCACCAACTGTACAGCCAAAGGCAAAGCTTGAAACAGCTTTCCTGGATTTGGGGCGACTTCAGCATACGTCGCGGAACGCTCTCTCATGCATTCGAATTCACTATACTAGGATTTGGGAACGTTGCCACTCTCAGCGCAAGACCAATCTTACAAATTTCTTTTTGCCAAACAGGGTTGTCACTTTCGAGGGGCTCTCTCCTCCCCTTTCAATCCATGTCGTCCAAAATGGTGTGCGTAAGAGCTTCAAGAAAAGACGCTTAGCCAGGGCCATTTCGTTTTGCCGCGGCCAGAGCCATCCAGGTGGTCGAAGGATCTCAGTGGAGGATTCCACATCTCTCACAAGTCGATCGATCACTGTGTGGCAATCCTCCTGCAGCCTCTCTTTCTCTTCAGCTAAAAGGTTCACACGAAAGATGTGCCCACGCTCCGTGTCTGCAAAGGCATCCGCCAGCTTCAAATGCTTTGGCTCTGACTCCAAATGAGGGGGGAATAAGAAATCTCCCACACTTGATGTCCTTGGAAGTTCTCCTCGCTCCCAAGTCTGCCAAAAATTCCAGTACCACTTGCTATCTGGGAGTACTGTCACTCGAGTCTTCTTCACATCTGCTTCCATCGGAGGTTCTTTCAAACTGCTTCCAAGACTGTTGGTGAAGCCAGAGGCCCCATCTGCCCATTCACTTGGATTGGTATATTGCACATCCACTGTGCTACCATGTACATAGGTGATTACTGCGCTATATGATACCTCCCTCCGAAGGCCCAAGTGACATCCTTTGCTGAAGCTCAAGAACCTTCGGTCCTGGAGAAAGTGAGAGAGTCATGCCAAGAGCTTGTGAGTTTATTGGCTCACTAGAGATACTGCAACTGCACATACGGAAAATGCACGAAAATGCGTGTGTGTTTACAAGTCTGCTGGCCAAACAGTCCATACATTTCAAGCAGCATGTCTATGATTGTGTGTGTGTGCACTTGTCATACGTCTGCTTCCAGGTTCAGTCGTCTACTTTGACTTGAGCTCTCCTGACAAGAAGCTTGTTCCAGTCGAGCAATCTCCACATCTGGTGGTAAAGGTCCATCGGGCATCCCCCAACCGTCACAAAGGCAGGACTGCCAAATATAGTTGTCCCCCGCTCGCTCAACTCGGCAAAGGTCACCTCAGCCGGTGACATGGCCAGCAGGCTGCATGCAACATACGTCTTTTTTAAGAATATCATCTCTCGGTAAATCAGCGCTTACTGTAAATGCGTGATGTAAAAGTAAAACAGAAACCTAGTCGTCTGCAGGTTGTGCAATCTGCTCACCTGGCTTCAGTCTCCTTCTCGCCTCCTCCTGCACAAGTTCAGCACTGCTGAAGAGGGATCCCTCTCCTGGTAGTCCATCTGCAGAACGAAAGCTCCCAAAGATCTGTTCAAAGCCGGGGTTCTGAATGAGTTCCACATCAGAAGAAGGTTCAACGCGAGGAAGTTTTACATGCGCCACTCTCTCATCCAAAGGATTTTTCTTCGGTTGGGAGAGATGGTTCACAGTAAACCTCGCTGGCACACGGGTCCGCAAGACCTCTCTGCTCTTAGGATCCTGTGCAAACATGACAATAGACCAAAGGGAGTCTGCTACAAAGCAGCGATAGACTTGAGCGTTCGCCTGGGTGTCAACTGTACTTTGCATTTCACTTGTGCGGATCAGCAGAAAACGACCGTCTCGGAGAAGCAATATGGCTTGGAGCTGCCTCCGCAAAAGTGCAACGGTGGAGGCAAGAACAAAACAATATCTCTGGAAATACATCAAAACATGTTGAAACATGTTAATGTAAAACCATTAAAACATCACGGAAATCCACCTATGCAAGACCACTTTGAGACGTCACTTTATCCAAGATCCAGCTCCTGGTCCAGAAGCTGTAATGGAACCACGCTGCGTTGAGTGCCATGATGGCCAGCACATCATCCGGAAGCTTTGGTGCTGACACATCTCCCGTATAGCCTGGCACTGCCTCGCAGTGATGCGAAACTTCGCCCGCTTCGGCGTCACTGGATTCCCGAGGCCAGCGGAAGAGCTCTTGATCCAAACATTCCCACCACAATGTGTCCTAGGTGTGTTGGAAAAAAGGCCGGATGGGTCTCCAATTATGACCATGTTAGTGACTGCTGGGAAAACATGGGAAAACGATTCTCGATTTGGGGTGCCCTGATGCTGATCGTGATTTCAGAAACGTTTCAAGCGCTTGCAATTGGATCACCAAAGGTGATCTTGATACACCGATCTAAAGGGTGTGTCAACTTATTGTTGATGCATGTTTGATGCATTTTTGTTGGTTAACTCATATTTTTGATGCATGTTTGATGCATGTTTGATGCATGTTTGCTGGTTAACTCATTTTTTTGATGCATATTTGATCATTGTTGTTGGTTAAGTCATATTTTTGATGCATTGTTGGTATTTTTTGTTGGTTAACTCATATTTTTGATGCATGTTTGATGCATTTTTGCTGGTTAACTTACATTTTTGATGCATGTTTGATCATTTTTGTTGGTTAACTCATATTTTTGATGCATTGTTGGTCATTTTTGTTGGTTAACTCATATGTTTGATGCATTTTTGATGCATTTTTTATAGAATTCAACAGAAATCAACAGATAACAAAACAAGACGCAGGACTTTAGACCGCCAAGCATCCATTGTAAATGCCTTGATCAAGCAGTGATAACTCGGAGCATCTGTATCCACGGGAAAGGGGTCGCTGCCTTGTGGGGGCTTTGCCAGGGTAGTATTTGGCTCGACATAGATCAGGTGCTGATCATACGAGACATATGCCACCTGCAAGCTAGCATTCCTCAAGCATTCATGCCAGTCAAGAATTAGCTGTCTGCACCCTTGCCGGTGGAGGTTAAGGATATTGATATCACCTGCACAAACCATGCGAAGTTGGTGCAGAAAGACTTTGGCATCCAGGCATTTTTGGGTCTCCAGCCAAACCTGACACACCTTCGCGCAACCAAAAGCCTCCCTCAAAGGGAGAAACTCCATGACAAGATCCAGCCATCTCGACATGGGCCCCAGAAAGGCTTTCTAGGTAGCGATGGTGCAAGGGGGTACAGTGCTCAAGTGGTAGCAAAAGCTGCTGGTGGGGAAGACATGGAAAGGCGCTGTTCCTAACATGTCGTCTGTTTTAAAAGTGTCTCAATTCTTGTTTTTTGGTCTGCTCACTGGAACGGTGGGAGGTGGCCGAACTACGGTCTGTCAGCAGAAATGGACAGGAGGCGCTGTGAGTGAACAGGGATGTTGACAGTAGTTAGTCAACATTAACCACAGTAGCGTCAAGTAAGTTGAACATGAATTGACCATAGAAATCCATAGAATATCAAAATAAATCTATGTAATACCGCAGATATCCATGGTCCATTGTCAAGTATTCTGCACTCGTCTCTGCACCTCGCGCTTTGGCTCAACTCCTGCTCGGATCTGCTCCCTGGGCAGGTGAAAGTGGCCTTTAAGATCTGCCGGCATGCTTAAGGCTTAGAATCTTAGAATGCTTAGATTCCAATATTGGATCAAATGTATGCATCAATTTCATCCGTTGTGTGGGATCTTCCAACCAAGATCATTCTGAAGGCTAAACAAGTTGGTTTGCTTTCCAGACTTTCAGAGATCAGAAGTTTGAAGAACAGAAGCCCCGCCTGAGCATTTCAAGCAGAGCATCATACTCAGGTTCTCTGTCCTCACCAGATGGCAAGTCCTGCTCAGATGCCAACATCCATCGGTTATGTCTGGAAAAACCAGGCGCCAGCTGCAGTTCATCCACGAGGGCACTCCCACCTCTTTGGTCTCAGAGGACACCTCCTGCCCCAGGTTCTGCTCCTGCAGATATGGAGCCGGCAGGAGCCAATTTCCAACCCAGCGGGAGGCTCAGTGGCCTTTCTAAGTGGACCCAAAGCCCCTCCGCCTCCTGTGCAGTTGATGTTGCAGCAGTGGTACTTCCAGGCTCTGGTGTGTCTGGCACCTGATCTCAGCAAATGAAGAACAGTTCCGTTCAAAATTCATTGTAGCCAGATGTAGCCAGAAATGTATCAGATACAAAGGTGATGCGTAGCAATGCATGCCATTTCTGGATACCCTGAGCCGTCTCCAACTGTGCACATCGGACGGATTCCAAAGTGCCTCCTCCACAGCTTCCGCTGGCGCTTCTCTTGGAACCTTTGCAATTGCCGGAGGCTGGTGGACCTTCCGTGGAAACTACTGGGCAAGGACAGGAATGAAAAGAATCAGGACCTGGTAAAGTTGACCAACTTCCAAGGGTTTAAACATGTTCGCTGCAACCCTGACGTTGTAAGTGTGGAGCAACGTCCGGGTTGGGGCGAACATGTTTCAACGGTTTCAACTTTCAACATGTTTCAACTGGGAGACACCGGGGACACGAAGAAAACTCACGGTTTTTGATGGGTTTTTGTTGGTTGAGCCTCGACCGCCTTCTCGGCCCTCCTTTGGCGACGACTTGGCCGCCTGCAGGTGTCCGGATCACCTTTATACTGGTTGATAGGGATTCCCATGGGATTCCCATGGGATTCCCATGGGATTCCCATGGATGATGATACTCCCCATGGATAGCAAAAAGAAGTAAAAAGAAAAGTTTACCAACAGGGATTTAGCCACTGCGCAAAAATGTTAGCACGAAATGTGCGATGGTTTCAACCCCGGGAAACTTGCAAAGTTCAAGCACCTCCTCCGCGCACCCTTGTGCCCTCGAGCCTGAGTTTTCGGGTCTCCGAGACGCAACGTATTTCCGGGGTTTTCTGGGAAAACGAGGAAATGGAAGATGAAATTTGAATGAAATGGAAGTTGATTGAATGATCGTGAGAGCGTAAAAAACTCCGAGTGTTTACAATGGCAAATGCGGACAGTCATGACAAGGGACTGGAGGCGATTCCCCCATCTCTGTTTGCTGGGTTCGGTGGTGCTGCGCTTCCTGGAAAAGGCCAGAGCTACAAGCAGCTTCAAAACATGAAGGCTAATTTATAGTTGGGGCTCATATGCAAAAATAAACTTAGGCGCGCAATGAAGCCTCCGTCACAAGACTAAATTATGACATAATCCAAAACAGAAGGGAAAGTCTGAGTAGTTGAAACCTGTTGAAACCAAATAAACCACTTCTCATTTGCAGAGTCTCTTCAATGGCCAAAGCTGCTTGCACATTTGTGTCCTCGCTGCCCCGAGCAAAATATGGCCCTGAGTTGGCCCTTTCACATTCTGACCTCGATTCAAAACACTGAGCAATCAGAGCACTGAGGTTTGGCCTCCCACTTTGGGTTTGGCCATGCTCTGCAAATTTCAGGAACATGTCACAAGTTAACAACACGCACTGGGCGTCCATACTCAAATTCTGGCCCTGGCGAGCGATCTGTGTCTCTCTCGATTTACAATGATTTATAGTTTGAAATTCTCCGCTACGCACCGACAGCTCATGATATTTGCACATTGCATCCCTAAGTTGCCTCATTCTGTGCCTGTTAAACCGGCACTTGGGCACTATGCTATACTATGCTCATGAGATGCAAAGGTTGAGCAAACGATTCCAAAAGTGATCTGCTAAATCTGCTTGAATCAAATGCATCCTTCTGCTTCCCTGTGTGCATTGAGTTGCCGGTCTAAACATTTGTCGGCACCGTCGCACATCGAAATAATCCATGCTCAAGGCTGATCTTGCCAGCCTTCAAATGCAGCATCCCGCTTGGACGCCTTGTCACAAGGCCGGAGAGACAAGACACGTGTGGCGTTCCGTGGTCACCAACGAGCCACCAACGACAATTTCGTTTCAGTCAGGATCTGTTTTGATCAGCTCCGCCTCGAGGACCAGCAGCCTGACTTTGGGACGGGTTCGCTGTTCGATTTTTTTTCAAAAGGTGAGGTTTTCATGGCCGGCCTCGTGAGTTCCCGGGGAGCCAGGTCCAGAGCAGCAAAGGCCCAAGCCAACCGCGCCAAGTCCTGGATCACAGTTCAAACATGTTCAAACCAACTGAGGTCCCAAGAAGCTCAAACCTTGGAGGGCTTGGAAGGCAAGGGCTGGTAAGGTTGTAAATCGTGTAAGCCCATGCAAAGCCTGACATCTCTGCCGCCATAGAGTCTAAGTCCTCATCATCCAACTGGCTAATCTTCTCTGCCGCCTTGACAAGTGCAATTCATCGTGTGCGATCTCATGATACAGGTGACTGGCTGTGAGCAGCTCCGCACACTTTTTACCTCTCAAAACGCGCATCGAAGAAACACAAAACACAAACTTTACAACACTGCGCATTGCAGCGCAATATCCCAGAATCTGCGAACGACCTTGCCACCACTTTAACGACTTTCCTTGAGTTTCGGCACTCCATCGTCCTCAACAGTCGTGAGAAGTGCTGCGACGGGAAATCCCTGGACCTGTTGGATCACCTTCCACCACGAGCCGTCGAGGTCACAAGCTGCAGCACATGGAGTGGAACCCTCCAGCACGATCAACAGAGGTCATGACAGCTTTGTTGGATGTTCTTCACTTGAATTTCACATATATAGGTCATGACACATCGAGCAAGCACTTGATGTCTTTGTCATCATCGGCAAAGCTGAGCAAAGATCCATCTGGCTTCACAAGCTGCAGCCTCTGGGGAGGCAGTTCCAGTCCTGAGCGCAGCACGGCCTTGCTACAAGATGCTACAAGCCCAGAGAGCGTGTTCCAGGTTGAAAGCACATCCAAGCACAATGGTAGCAAAGCATTTGGGGCTGACCCATTCCTACAATTATTCCATCTTCCCCCTTGAAACATCTTGGAACATTGCTGCTTTGACACTTGCCGAAAGCAAACGCCGCAAGAGTTGCAATGCCATTGGCTGCGATGGCTGCAGAGGCAGCCGTGCATTTTGAGCGCCTGAAGCGCTACAAGCGCTTAGAATTCCATCCTGCCGGATTGGGAAAGACCCAGGACGGCAAGGATCAGTAGAATTTGTGTAATGAACCTTCTGGATAGGTGTCAAAGTCTAAGGCCTTAGGACCTACTGTTGTTGGTAGGTGTCCAACTGTCAAGCCATCTTATAACATTTTTCAGGTCACCCAGGCTCTAGATGTGATGTGTCAGGCTCCAAGATTGAGGATAGTACAGTATCAGCAGTATCAGATTTCCAAGATTGCCAAGTTTTGTCAGTCCACACTCTCAAAACATTGCACAACCGTGTCAAGACCAAACGGTTTTGATGGTTGACAGGCATGTTAGCACTCTATCTGCCTATCTGTCTCTCTACCTACCTACCTGTCTGTCTGTCTGGCTACCTGTCTACCTGTCTATCTGTCTATCAGTCTTTCTGTCTAGCGGTCCGTCTGGCTACCTGTCTACCTGTCTATCTGTCTATCAGTCTTTCTGTCTAGCGGTCGGTCTGGCTACCTGTCTATCTGTCTATCAGTCTTTCTGTCTAGCGGTCCGTCTGGCTACCTGTCTACCTGTCTATCTGTCTATCAATCGGTCTGGCTACCTGTCTACCTGTCTATCTGTCTATCAGTCTTTCTGTCTAGCGGTCGGTCTGGCTACCTGTCTACCTGTCTATCTGTCTATCAGTCTTTCTGTACAGCGGTCCGTCTGGCTACCTGTCTACCTGTCTATCTGTCTATCAGTCTTTCTGTCCAGCGGTCGGTCTGTCTACCTGTCTATCTGTCTATCGGTCTTTCTGTCTAGCGGTCTTTCTGGCTACCTGTCTACCTGTCTATCTGTCTATCTGTCTATCTGTCTATCTGTCTATCGCCTGTCTATCAGTCTTTCTGTCTACCTGTCTATCTGTCTATCGCCTGTCTATCTGTCTTTCTGTCTAGCGGTCGGTCTGGCTACCTGTCTACCTGTCTATCTGTCTATCAGTCTTTCTGTCTAGCGGTCGGTCTGGCTACCTGTCTACCTGTCTATCTGTCTATCTGTCTATCTGTCTATCGCCTGTCTATCAGTCTTTCTGTCTAGCGGTCG